>Ga0315273_10000128_pt1 | contig 66607 bp, 65 predicted proteins | sample YL17G02_0_MG_FD_205753 | JGI IMG/M metagenome (GOLD analysis project Ga0315273, IMG submission 205753) | Sediment microbial communities from Yellowstone Lake, YNP, Wyoming, USA - YL17G02_0 | ecosystem: Environmental > Aquatic > Freshwater > Lake > Sediment | place: USA: Wyoming | collected... | reverse complement strand
TCCTCCGCGCTGCGGAACCGGCGCTCCACCTCCACTGTCCAGAAACCGTCCTCTACGAACGGGCCGTTGATGACGCCGGTCTTGTACTTCTTCGCGAACCCTTTCGCTCCGTCCTCGTCGAACACGCTCGGGCCAACGCGCTTGCGCACCACTGGCAGCATGCAGCTCTCGACTTCGAGCAGCACCGCGGCGAGCCCGGCGCAGTCGGTGTACACGCCGCGGCGTATGACGTCGAAGTCGTTCTCCTTCAGTATCGCCTCGAGCCTCTGTCCGAACCTGCGCAGCTGCGGCCACATCACGTCCGGCACGACCGCAGGCGGGCGGAAGCTGACGGCGATGACCGACGACTCGCGCTGCTTCATCTGCGCCTTCAGCTCCTTCAGCCCAAGCGGCTTCTTGGGCTTGGGGAAGAACGCGTCCATGCCAGGCTTTTCCAAGAAGCGCCTCGCAGCCGAACGAAGCTTGCAGAAGCTCTCCGCAGAGACGGCCGCGGCGGTGTTGCGCGTCCTGTCCGTGGGGTCTATCAATATCAGCGAGTTGCCCTTGAACATCCGTGCAAGCTCCTTGTGCTCCTCCTTGCGGAAAAAGTTCTCGATGTCGATGATGGTGCCGGCGCGCCATCCCGCTATCTCCTTCAGCGCGTTCGCGAACCTGCCGTAGCGTATGGTCAGCAGCTCGCACACGTAGCCTGAGAAGCCCTCGGTCTTGGCGTCGGCGCCGTACACGCCAGCGGCCGTGCAGAACTGCTTCAGCAGACGGACTTCGTTCGAGGATTCCGGTGCGAGCCTGCGCTCGATGTAGCGCACGTGGAACGGCGTGCGGTCGACCGCGGATTTCAGCTGCTCCGTCGATTCGAGCTCGTAGCAAGGCACGATGTCGATGTTCAGCCCGTGCACGCATCCGCTCGTGTACGGATGCTCCGCATACTCCGTCACATCCCGCCCGCCCAGCTTGTGCATGACGTCCTTGCCGATTTTCAGCCCGAGCTTCTCCAGCCGCTCGCGCGGCACGCTCGGCTTGAAAAGAACGAACACGTCGAACTCCATCTTGCCAGGCAGCCACGTGTTGCGCGTGAGGCTGCCGGCGATTATGGCGTACGCGTCGTGCTTCAAGGCATCCTTGTTCGCGAGCCCTAGTGCCTTGGCGGCCAGGCTTTCCAGGCGCTTCTTCTCCGCCGGCTTCGGCACCACCAGCTTGAGCGCTTTTTTCAGAATAGCGTCCATCGATGCTTTCGGCATAATTAGTCTTTCGCGGCGGCTGTAATAAATGATGTTGGCCGCTCAGGCCTCGGCGCCCTGCAGCGCGTGCCAGCACTCGCACTTGCGGTCGGACGGGATTTTTGCAACGACGTTGGCGATCAGCTGCTTGATACTGCCGGCGCTCTTCCTCATGTTCGCGGAAATCTCGTCCATCGACACAGGTTTCTCGGCCCAGACGTCATAGTCGGTGATGGCGTTGACGGACGCGTAGCACAGCTCGGCCTCCCGCGCGAGCTGGCACTCTGGCACGAGCGTCATGCCTATTATGTCGCCGAAGTTGCGGTACATCCTGCTCTCCGCGCGCGTGGAGAAGCGCGGCCCTTCGATGCAGACGTACGTGCCCGTGTCCTTGACGTCGATGCCCAGCGAGCGTGCAGACTCTGCGAGCGCCATGCGCAGCTCCCGGCAGAACGGGTCCGCGAGCGAGACATGGTAGACGCTGTCGCGGTTGAAGAAAGAGTACTGCCTCGCCTTGGTGAAGTCGACGAACTGGTCGGCGATCACGACGTCGCCCGGCATGTAAATCTCCTTCAGCGACCCGACCGCGCCCGTGGCCAGCACGCGCCTCACCCCGAGCTTCTTCAGCGCCCAGATGTTCGCGCGGCTGTTGACCATGTGCGGCGGGATGGAATGGCCGGGCCCGTGGCGGTTGATGAACGCGATGCGCCTGTCGGCCAGCGTGCCGAGGACAATCCTGTCCGACGGGTTGCCGAAAGGCGTGGACAGCACCAGCTCGCGCCTGTCCTGCAAAAGCTCCGTGTCGTAAACGCCCGTGCCGCCGATGATGCCTATCTCGGCCTCGTCCGCAGGCTTGGCGTCTATTATCGGGCTGAGGAGTTTCATAATATTGGATTGGCAGTTACGCTTTTCCACTTAACGCGTCCTTGATGGACTGGCGCGCGACGGCCCCGTCGCGCAGTATCTCGAACCTGCCGTCCTCGGAAACGTCTACGACGGTCGACTCCACGCCCAGCGTGCTGGGTCCGCCGTCCAGCACGAAGTCCACGCGGCCTTCCAGCTGCCTGCGCGCCTCGTCCGCCGTGGTTATAGACGGCTGCCCGGACATGTTAGCCGACGTAGCGGTTATCGGCCCAGTCAGCGCGATGAACTTCAGTGCGATTTCATTCCTCGGTATTCGTATACCGACCTTGTCCGAGCCGGCCGTCAGCTCCTTCGGCAGCCTCGCCTTCTTCTTCAGCACCATCGTCAGCGGCCCGGGGAGGAACGCCTTCGCCAGCTTGCGCGCTGCGGTGTTCACGTATGCGATCTCGTCCGCCTGCTTCATGTCTTTCACAGCAACAGACAGCGGGTTGTCCAGCGGCCGCCTCTTCGCAGCGAACACTTTCAGCACCGCTATCCGGTTGGTGGCGCTCGCGCCCAAGCCATATACGGTTTCCGTCGGGTACACCACGAGCCCGCCAGCCTTGATTATCGCGGCAGCCTCCTTAAGGGCCTTGTCCGGCACGGCGGTTGCGTCATTCGCCATAGATTTGCTTTGGAAACCGAAATATTAATAAAGATTTCGCTACTGGAGGATAGTAAACCTTATATAGTAACTACTACTCAATAGTGAATACTTCCAGAGGCGGAAAATCATGAACGGAAAGAGCGAGATACCAGACATGTTCGAGGAGCAGCTGTTCGAGGCGAGGAACATGCTCTTCGCCGCGAACAACGTCAAGCAGATACGGTTCCTCCAGGGCAAGATCAAGTACCTCGAGCAGCGCGTGAAGGAGACCAGACGGCATTAGACGTGCGCTTCGATTTTCTTATGAATCCATCCTGCGTATGGAAGTTATAGCCCCGGGCGGATTCGAACCGCCGTCTCGGGCTCCAGAGGCCCGCATCCTTGGCCACTAGACTACGGGGCTGCGCAATGCGCGGATGAAATCAAATGCTTCGCGAAAATATATAAGCGTTCTTCTGCTTATTAAATTGTAGAATCGACGAAGGTGCTGGAAGTGCACGGTGGACGACAAACAGCGGCATGATTGCGACCCGTTCAGCCGAGCGTATATGCTTCTCGAATCCCGCCAGCATGCAAAGATAATTGAACTCGATTCACGAATTAGAATTACCGGGAGGAGGAACCTGTAATGAAGATACTGCAGCTGCATTCGGACTACATCGAATACGAGCCCGTCAAGAAGGAGGCGCCGAACGCCGAGGACGTGCCGAAGGAGAAGACGAGGCTGGAGGACGTTCTAGTTTTGCTGACATGCGTTGAGAAGGGCGACGACGAGTCCGTCGGCAGGAAGGCCGTGGACGAGGCTGCGAAGTTCATGAAGACCATGAAGGTCGAGCGCGCGATACTGTACCCGTACGCGCACCTTAGCAGCGACCTTGCTGATCCGGCGACCGCGCTGGCAGTTATGAAGGACATGGAGGCGTATGCAAAGTCGCTGAAGCTCGACGTGACGCGCGCGCCGTTCGGATGGACGAAGAAGTTCACAATCGCGGCGAAGGGCCATCCGATGGCGGAGCAGCTGCGCAGCCTGACGAAGGACGGCAAGCAGGCGAAGCCCGCGGCGCCGAAGGTGGTGGAGCGCGAAATCGCCAGGCTCGACGGGAAGACGCTCGAGGAGAAGAAGGCCGTGATGTTCCGCCATGCCAAGATCGACGCCGACAAGCTGCCGCCGAACGACCACCGCGTCATCGGGCAGCAGATGGACCTTTACAGCTTCCACGACGCCGCGCCCGGCATGCCGTTCTTCCACAACGCAGGCATGATAGTGATAAACGAGCTGCTCAAGTACTGGAAGGAGCTGCACGCGAAGGCGGGCTACCTCGAGGCGAAGACGCCGATAATCCTCAACAAGCAGCTGTGGGAGATAAGCGGCCACTGGGACAAGTACCGCGAGAACATGTACTTCACGCGCATCGACGAGAACGACTATGCCGTCAAACCGATGAACTGCCCAGGAGGCATACTAATCTTCCGCGCGAAGCCGCGCTCGTACCGCGACCTGCCGGTGAGGATGTTCGAGCTGGGGCTGGTGCACCGCCACGAGCTGTCGGGCGTGCTCTCGGGGCTGTTCCGCGTCCGATGCTTCACGCAGGATGACGCGCACATATTCATGCGCGAGGACCAGATCAAGGACGAGATCGTGGGCGTGATAAAGCTGATAACGGGCTTCTACAAGACGTTCGGCTTCGACTACCATATGGAGCTGTCCACGCGGCCTGAGAAGTCGATCGGAAGCGACGAGCAGTGGGCCGCGGCCGAGGCTGGGCTGAAGGACGCGCTCGACTCGACGAAGCTGAAGTACAAGCTGAATCCGGGCGACGGCGCGTTCTACGGGCCGAAGATAGACTTCCACGTCAAGGACGCGATGGGGCGAAATTGGCAGTGCGGCACCATACAGCTGGACATGACCATGCCGGACAAGTTCGACCTCAACTACGTCGGCGCGGACAACCGGCAGCATCGTGTGGTGATGATACACCGAACGCTCATGGGCTCGATTGAGCGCTTCCTCGGAATACTCGTGGAACACTTCAGCGGCAAGTTCCCCGTCTGGCTCGCGCCCGTGCAGGCCAGCGTGATACCGATCAGCGAGAAGAACAACAAGTACGCGCAGAAGGTCGCTGACGAGCTCGCGGCCGCCGGGCTGCGCATCGAGGCCGACCTCAGCAACAGCACCATGGACTACAAGGTGCGCGAGGCGCAGCTGCGCAAGGCGCCGTACATGCTCGTGGTCGGCGAGAAGGAGGAGAAGGCCAAGACGGTGGCGGTGCGCGGGCGCGATGGCAAGGTCGAGTACGGCGTGAAGCTCGCGGACTTCGTGAAGAAAACCTGCGAGAAGATAGAGAAGAAAGCGATCGAGTAGGCGCGCCTACTTCGTCGACTTGCCGTGCATCCACAGGTGGTCGAATATCGGGTTCATCAGGCTGCCGGCCGCGTAGTTGCTCTTGCTCCAGATTGCGATGTCCTGCGTGTCGTGCACGGACTTAGGGTCCGTCAGCGGCATCAGCATCTCCTTCCCGTCTACGATGAAGAACTTGCCGTCGATTGCCAGATCCTTCTTGCTTATCGCGCGCACCTCGCCGACGCCGCTCAGCGGCTTGGCGCTTTCCGGCAGCTTGGCGGTGTTCGCGGCGATCTTTATGCTCACGCCCCGCTCCTTCGCCTCCCTGAGAGTGTCGAAGTGCGACGATAACAGCTCATCCAGCCCGGCATCGTTCGTCACGATGTTTATGCTGCGGCTCGCGTCCTTCAGCATCGAGCCTATCTGCTGCGACACGGAGTAGCGGCCCTTCAGCGCGCCGGTCATCTCCTCCGGCGTCGTTATCTTCATGCCCTTGGAGAACAGGTCGTCCATCTCCTTCATCGTCGGCGATACCTTCAAGTCGTCGATGCGCTCCTGTATCGAGCGCACGTCCTCCTCGAGCTTGTCCTTGGCATGATCGAGCGCCTCGGACGGACGAACGGTGACGTAGCGTATGGGCTTGCCGTTCTGCACGATGACGAACCCTTTGTCCGCGAGGCTCTGCAGTATGTCGTACGAGCGCGACCGGGGAACGTTCGCTATTTCCGAGAGCTCGCCGGCGGTCGATGTGCCGCGCGCGAGCAGCGCGACCCACAACCTGCGTTCGTAGAGGTTGAGTCCGATGCCCTTGAGCGCGTCCATGACCTTCGAAGAGACAATCATTTTTATCATCCGGACCTCGGGAACGGAAAATCCGCGCAAATGCTACGGTCTTCCTTGTTTTAACTAATAAGTGATTTAATATATAAGTTTTTATATCTTCCAAGTAGTGCACCGCGCGGTTCGCGCGTCGCGGTTCACGGTTTTTTCCTCTGCGCTTCGTAAAGTTTGCGCACGCGGTCGATCGTGTCCGCCTCCTCGGGGCCCTTGTCGGCGCTCCGGTCGCGCAGCAGCACCGGGAACCGCAGCGCGAACCCCGAATCGTACGTGGGCGAGCGCTGTATCTCTTGGTAGCCTATCTCGAAAACGACGCTCGGCTTGAACGTGACGCTGCGTCCGCGCTCCTCGAGCACGAGCGGCTTCAGCTTGCGCGTCATCTCCTTGAATTGCTCGTCGGTGAGGCCGGTGCCCATCATTCCGCATCGCAGGAAATTGCCTGTGGCGGGGTCGCGGCAGCCGAGAACGTAGCTGCTCAGCCAGTTCACGCGCTTGCCCGTGCCCCACTCGGCGCCGATGACCACGAGGTCGAGCGGCTCCATGGTTGGCTTGACCTTCAGCCAGTAGCCGACGCGCCTGCCGGGGATGTATTTGGAGTCGAGGTTCTTGACCATGACGCCTTCCTCTCCGATTTCGAGCGCGTGCCTGTAGAATTTCTCCGCGACCTCCAGATTCTTCGTTATCACGTGCTCGGTGAACTGGAACTTCCCGGGCACAACTTTGACAACCTTCTCCATCGCGGCGCGGCGTTCGGACAGCCTCTCCTCCAAGAGCGACCTGCCGTCTATGTAGAGCGCGTCGAAAACGTTCACCTGCACCGGCAGCTCCTCGGCCATGCGCTCGATGTCGTGCTTTCGCCGCACGCGCTGCGAGAGCTGCTGGAACGGCAGAGGCCGCCCGGTGCGCCTGTCGACGCCTACGGCCTCGCAGTCCAGGATGCACGTGCCGGCGCGCACGTTCTCCTTCACGAACTCCACTATGTCGGGGAACTGGCGCGTGACCTCCTCGAGCCTGCGCGTGAAAAGCATAACCTTGCCGCCGTCCTTGTGTATCTGCACCCGCGCGCCGTCGTACTTCACCTCGACGATCGGCCGTTTGAACGCCTCGAGCGCAGTCTTCAGGTCGGGCGCCTTCTCCGCGAGCAGCACCTGCAGCGACACACCGAGCGTTATTCCGACCTTCTTCAGGCCGTCGTCGCCCTTCCGCTTCGCTATCGCCGCTATACGGCCGTAGTCGGGCGACATGTTCCACGCGTGCTCCACGTTCGCAGCTTCGACGCCGAACGCCTTCGCTATCGCGTCGCGTACGATGCCCTCGGCCACGCCTATCCGCAGCGTGCCGAGCACGGTGCGCACTATGTACTTCGCCTCCTTCGGCGTCGCGGACGACACGAGCTCGGCCACGATGCCAAGCTTGCGGTCCTGCGAGCCTGCGCCCGTGGCCGCCGGCAGCTCCTGCAGGCTCTCGAAGACCTTGTCGACCGTCAACCTTCTCCTCATGAGCGTGGACTGCTTGTTGGATTTGACGAAGTTTTCAGCCGTGAGCCCGAAATCGCCGGTACGCTTGAACTCGGCCATGACCTGCGACTCCGAATGACCGGTGGCCTTCTCGATCGCGCGGCGCATCATCTTCTCGGCCACGCCGAGCTCCTCCTCCGAGTAGGACGGGAAAACCTGGCCCGTGGCCAGCAGGACTATCTTCTCCAGGTCCGCCGCGGGCGCGTCCTTGAAAAACTCCGCGAGCAGGTCGCGCTTGCCGAGCTTCGAGGACGTGGCCTCCAGCCTCTCGTACACGTCCGCGAACCTGCCGTATTCCATGCAAACCAGACCTACTTCAAGATTTAAATTAGGAGATGTTTATAATTTTCTATTAAAAGATTTTCGGGGTTTGCGATGCCGATCGGCCGTAAGCGCCATCGTTCGCGGCCGAGATGAGGGATTGGGAATGGTGACGATGGACAAGCATCGCATAATACGCGAGCGCTGGACGCTCGGCGTGTGCGAGAACTGCAGGCAGAACCCCGAACAGGTGCGCATGACGAAGGACGTGCTGGTGTCCGGCGACGCGGCGATGTCCAGACGTTCCGAGTCGGAGATGTGGGTGTGCCCCAAGTGCGGCTACTGCCGCAGGCTCTGACGCCGCGGCCGCCGCCATAGAAAAGAATTTACATCTGCCGAGCGAATTAAATTCAGGCATAGCCGCTTGGAGGTCCGCAGATGAACGTCTTCGACTGCATATTCAACCGCCGCAGCACCCGCAGCTTCACCAAGGAGAAGGTGGACGACAAGCTGATAGGCGTTATGCTGCACGCGGCCACCTGCGCGCCGTCGGCGGGGAACACGCAGGAATGGATGTTCGTCGTAGTGAAGGACCAGGACGTGAAGAAGATGCTCGCGGACGCGGCGCTTAAGCAGGACTTCCTTGCAAGCGCGCCCGTCGTCATAGTCGTGTGCATGGACAAGGAGAAGATATCCATGCACTATGGCAAGCGAGGCGAGGCGCTCTACGGCGTCCAGGGCACGGCCGCGGCGACGATGGCGATGATGCTAGCGGCCGAGTCGCTCGGGCTGAAGACGTGCTGGGTCGGCGCGTTCGACGAGGACCGCGTCGGGCACGTGCTCGAGCTGCCGAACGAGGTGCGGCCGATGGCGATAGTGCCCGTAGGCTACTCGGCGGAGACGCCGATCAGGCCGAGGCGCATAGACTTCGAGAACCTGACGTCCGTGGACACGTACAACAAGAAGTACGACATCGCCTACGCCGTGCAGAGCCAGGGCGGGAAGGAACTCAAGTTCAAGCCGATAGGCAACTACATCGAGGACCTCCTGAAGAAGAAGCTGAAGGAGGCGAAGCCGAAGGAGAAGCCCGCGGCCAAGGTGTCGTTCGCGGATTTCCTGAAGAAGCTCGGCGCGTGAGCGCGCGGCCGCGCTTTAAACTTAATATACCGAAAGCCGAAAGTGTAATATATGCACTTACCGGCGCGCGGACGTGTTGTCATGGCAGGAACAAGGGCAATCAGTTGCATCGCGGTCTTGATGGTCGTCGCGGGCGTCTGCTTTTCCGTGTCATCGCATCCGGCAGCGGCGGCGCCCGTGGCGCTGTCCATAGCGCCGTCCGACATATCGATAAACAACAGCGAGATCAAGTCCGTGGACGTCATCGTTACGAACAACCAGAACTTCCCCGACACGTTCTCGCTCTCCGTGTGGCCCTCGACGATGTGGGCCGGCATAACCCCGAACCTCGAGAAGGACAAAATAGTGAACCTCGGCGCGATGTCTAGCGGGACAGCCAAGCTGTATTTCTCCGTGGCGCCAGACGCGCAGCCGATAGCCACGAGCTTCCTCGTGACCGCCGCGTCCACGTCCGTACTGACCGAGAATGTGAGCGCGTCCGCCACCGCTAACGTGGTGACGCAGAGGAAGACGTACGTTTACGTCTCGGACGTGTTCATCGACAACTACGCGCTCGAACCGGAAGGCTGCATGAACATACGGATAGACGTGACGAACCTCGGCGAGAAGGCCGAGTCGTACAAGCTATCCACGACAGTGACGAAGGACAAGGCGCCGGTGCAGAGGATGGACGACTACACGCTCGTCATATCAAGCAAGTCGGTGGGTTCGGCCGCGCACTCGTACTGCGCGGGCAAGTACACGCCGTGGGGCACGTACACGCTGTCCGCGACGCTGAAGAACACGCTGAACGACCTGCTCGACACGCAGTCCAAAAACTTCAACATCGTCGAGAAGTCGGACCTCGTCTACGCCAAGACGGTCTCGTACACGCCGTTCGCGCAGACGAAGGTCATAATAGTGACCAACGAGGGCAACCGCGTGGAGAAGGACTTTTATGTCACGGAGACGGTCTCGGGCATCGCGTCCAAGCTCTTCTACCCCGTCACCGAACCGGCATCGGCCGAGTCGGCGGACGGCAAGGTGACGTACAGATGGAGGATATCGCAGCTGACCCCCGGCGAGCAGGCGACCGTTACGTACGAGATACGCTTCGTCAGCATATGGATCAGCGGGCTGCTGATAGCGATCGTCGTCTTCGTCGCGTTCACGTACGTGTACAGCCCGAGGATAAGCAAGGGCTTCGTCATGACGGGGCCGCTGAAGCGCGGCAAGGAGATGCCCGTGCTCATCGAAGTGCGCAACTCCACGCTGCACGAAATCAGGAACATCGTGGTCAGCGACACGATACCGGCGCTCGCGTCGCTGGTTGAGAAGTTCGACACCATGAAGCCGGACGCGAAGAAGACAGACTCGGGCACGGATCTGGTATGGCGCATCAAGTCGCTCAAGCCGCTGGAGGAGCGCGTGCTGACTTACAGGCTGAAGACGAACGTCGATGTAATCGGAAGCCTGCGCCTGCCTAGGGCCGGCATGGAGTACCTGAACCACAGGCATCAGGTGAAGATGGCCTCTTCGCGGGCGATCGAGCTCAAGTGAGCGGCGGCCGCGGCGCTGCGCAACGTTTTTATATTAAGAGTGGGATTATCTTTTAACCCGACTTAGCTCAACGGTAGAGCAACCGGCTGTACGGTCGATGGTGCAAGCCAGACCGGGTCGTAGGCGAGCGCAGCTGCGCTTGTTGCCAGCAATTGCTCGGCAAGCCACCGGTAGCCGGCCGCGCAAGCGGTCGTGCCGGTGAAGGTTCCCGGTTCAAATCCGGGAGTCGGGACTCATTTCCCTCCGCGACGCCAGGAAAGCGCCGAAAAAGGCGTTCCCGGGCGTTCGCCCCCGAAAACGATAGATTTAAAAGATTTAATATGTTAGAATAGTAAATTACTATTTGGTTGGCGGCCAAAGCAAGCAGGAAACATCTGTTCCCATTTCGAACACAGTAATTAAGATGCTTCGCGAAGTGGCGTGTACTGAGCACCTGCTCGGGAAAACCAGGACGCTGCCAACCTCATTTATGCGACGATGCACGCGTTCCAGCGGCCGAGACCGGAGTCCGGGTGACAGTTTGACACAGACGACAACGAACTGCTTCTTTGATTTGCCAAGTCTGGACGATTTCTCTAGGCTGGAGATGTGCTCGAAAGCCAGGTGCTCCGACTCCCTAGTGGCGGCCATCCTGAACACGCGGGTCGGCGGATGAACGAGGTGGTTGTTCAAACTGGATTGATGTATGCGTATCTGGCGACTTTGAAAAACATGCCTCGATGGTGTAGTGGCCTAGCATAAAGCCCTGTCACGGCTTTGACGCGGGTTCAAATCCCGCTCGAGGCGCACGCGAACGCAAAAAAACACAAGCGGTGGACCGGATGAAGGAAGTCGACATATCGAAGCACAAGATGGTGCCGAAGCATACCATACTCGGCGACGCCGAGAAGCAGGAGCTGCTCAAGCGCTACAACATAACGCTGAACCACCTGCCGAGGATGCTGATAACGGACCCGATGGCCGTGGTGCTTCAGGCCAAGGTGGGCGATGTCGTCAAGATAGTGCGCGACAGCCCGACCGCGGGCAAGGCCCTGTACCACAGGGTCATAGTGCGCGGGGCTTTCAAGTAGAAAAACTTCCGCGTCCAAGATTGTTGAATCCAAAACGCCCGGACCGCCCGGAGCGCCGCAGCGCGAAAAAAAACAGTTGGTGCCGATGAGCAACACGAACACAGGCGGGACGCCCAACACAGATTGGGAGATGTCCGCATCCAGCAGCTCCGACCTCTTCCTCGGGATGCTGACTTCCTTCGTGAAGGAGCGCGGGCTCGTGCGGTTCCAGGTTGACTCTTATGACGATTTTATAACGCGGCGCATCCCGAAAATCCTGCACGAGATAAAGGAGATCAAGCCCGAAGTGCCCGAGATAGGCGACTTCAAGATCAAGCTTGGAGATTTCCGCATCGGCAAGGAGAACTGGGGGCCGTGGATAAAGGAGGCCGACGGCTCCGAGCGCAGGATAATGCCGATGGAAGCCCGCATGCGCAACCTCACCTATTCCTCGCCCATGTACGTGGAGATGTCGCCGGTGATGAACGGCGTTGAGGGCGAGACGCTGTGGGTGAACTTCGGCGACCTGCCGATAATGCTGAAGAGCAAGATATGCCCGCTCGCCGGCATGAACGAGAAGGAGCTGGTCGAGGCGGGCGAGGACCAGGACGACCCGGGCGGGTACTTCATCGTGAACGGCACCGAGCGCATACTCGTGCTCGTGGAGGAGATAGCGCAGAACAAGGCGATCATCAGTTCGGTGGCCACGGGCAGCGTCGGGCAGATAGCGCGCATACACTCGGAGAAGGACGGCTACGTGCAGCGCCACATAGTCGAGCGCAAGAACAACGGCAGCATAACCATCAGCTTCGCGAACGTGAACAAGCTGCCGATCGCCATTTTGCTGAAGGCGCTCGGGCTCGAGAAGGACAAGGACATCGTGACCGTCATCTCGTCCGACCCGGGCGTGCAGGAGGAGTTCTACGCGAACCTTTACGAGGCGGACGTCGCGAACGTGGCGGACGGCCTGGACAAGATCGGGCTGCACATAAAGATCCCGCAGAAGGAATACCGCACGGAGCGCGCCACGCGGCTGATCGACCGCTACCTCCTGCCGCACCTCGGGCAGGACCCGGCGAACAGGCTCGAAAAAGCCATCTTCCTCGCCAAGGCGGTGGGCAAGCTGATCAAGCTGCACCTCGGGAAGACGGAGGATGACGACCTTGACCATTATTCGAACAAGCGGCTGCGCCTGTCGGGTGATTTGCTGGAGATACTGCTGAGGTCGATACTGCTGGGCAAGTGGGGGCTGATAACGCGCATCACCTACAACTACCAGAAGCTGACCAAGCGCGGCCGCGTGCCTCCGCTGCAGGCGATCGTCGAGTCGAACGTGCTGACGAACCAGCTCGTGTCAGCGCTGGCCATAGGCAGCTGGGTCGGAGGTCGCACGGGCGTGAGCCAGAGGCTGGAGCGCGGCAGCTTCATCAAGACCATGTCGCACATGCGCAACGTGCTGTCGCCGCTGACGTCCACGCAGGAGCACTTCGAGGCGCGCGAGCTGCACCCGACGCACTGGGGCAAGCTGTGCACGAGCGAGACGCCCGAAGGCGCCACCATAGGCCTGCGCAAGTACCTCGCGATAATGGCCGAGGTCACCAAGGGAGCGGACGAGAAGGAGGACAAGGTACTTCAGGCGATACTGAAGAAGAACGTCGTGCCTGCGGAGAAGCTGATTAAGTAGGTCATGATTATGGCGAAGAACCCCGAAGAGCGCGAGGCGCCTGCAGGAAACACGGTGGACGTGTTCCTCGACGGAAACTACGTCGGCGCCACCGGAGACCCGTCTGTCCTGGTGAACGAGATACGCCGCGCGAGGCGAAGCAACCAGCTCTCGGACCAGGTGAACGTCTGCTACTATCCGCAGTTCAACGAGATACGCGTGTTCTCCGATTCCGGCCGCGTGCGCAGGCCGGCGATAGTGGTCGAGAACGGCCGCTCTAAGCTTACGGACGACGTGGCCGCGAAGATCAAGTCCTGCGAATTCGGATGGTCGGACCTGATCAAGACAGGCGTCGCGGAGTACCTGGACGCGGACGAGGAGGAGAGCTCGTACATCGCGCTCAAGCCGGAGAACATAACGCCGGAGCACACGCATGTGGAGCTCGACCCGTCGATCATACTCGGCCTGTCCGCCTCGTTCATCCCGTTCACGGAGTACAACCGTGGAGACCGTGTCAACTACGGCGCGAAGATGGTAGGCCAGAGCATAGGGGTGTTCGCGACGAACTACCCGAACCGCGTGGACACCAAGGCCAACATAATGGTCTATCCGCAGAAGCCGATCGTGCGCACGCACGGCCACAGGATAATCAATTATGACAGGCACCCGAACGGCAGCAACGTCATCGTGGCAGTCGGCTGCTTCGACGGCTACAACATGGAGGACGCGATCATAATCAACCAGAGCTCCATCCAGAGCGGGCTGTTCTGGAGCATGATGACGCGCACGTACGAGGCGGAGCAGAAGCGCTACATGGGCGGACAGGAGGACATAATCGGCATACCGGAGCCGGGAGTTCGCGGCTACGCGGGCGAGGACATGTACAAGCACCTGCCCGAGGATGGCATCATAACCCCCGAGGCGATCGTGGGCTCGGACTCTGTCCTTATCGGCCGCGTGTCGCCGCTGCGATTCCTAGGCACAATGGACCAGTTCATCACGGGCGTGGAGAACATACGCGAGACCTCGGTGAAGCTGCGGCACGAGGACACGGGCGTGGTCGACCGCGTTTTCGTGAGCGAGACCACCGACGGCACGAAGCTCATCAAGGTGGTCATCCGCGACATGAAGGTGCCCGAAATAGGCGACAAGTTCGCGAGCCGCCACGGGCAGAAGGGCGTCGTGGGCCTGATAGTGCCGAGGGAGGACATGCCGTTCACCGAGGACGGTGTCGTGCCTGATGTCATCTTCAACCCGCACGGGATACCGTCGAGAATGACAATGGGCCAGCTGCTCGAGTTCATAGGCGGCAAGATGGGCGCGGTGGCCGGACGCATAATAAGCGCGCCGCCGTTCAACGCGATCAAGGAGGACGTGATGCGCGCCGAGCTCGAGGCGCACGGGTACAAGAACGACGGCAAGGAGACGATGTACGACGGCCGCACCGGCAGGCGCTTCGACGCGCAGATATTCATGGGAAGTTGTTTCTACCAGAAGCTCGACCACTTGGTGTCGAACAAGATACACGCGCGCTCGCGCGGGCCAGTGGCATTGCTGACCAAGCAGCCTACGGAGGGCCGCAGCAAGGAGGGCGGGCTGAGGCTCGGGGAGATGGAGAAGGACTGCCTGATCGCGCACGGCGCCGCGCTGACGCTGAAGGAGAGGTTCGACTCGGACAAGACGACCGTGCCCATCTGCCTCGAGTGCGGGAACGCCGCAATATATGACAAGATAAAGAACCGCCGCTACTGTCCGATATGTACTGCGTCCAAGATCGTGGACGTCGGGATGAGCTACGCGTTCAAGCTGATGCTGGACGAGCTGAAGAGCATGATGATATACCCGAAGATCGTGGTAAGGCCGTCCGACTCGCTGGTCAGCCGCATCGAGTTCGGCGTGCTCAACCCCGACATGATAAAGAAGATGTCCGTGGCGCGGATAACGAAGACGGAACTGTACGACCAGGAAGGCTATCCGATCGAAGGCGGGCTGATGGACCCGAGACTGGGCGTGGTCGACCCAGGCGTGCGCTGCCGCGTGTGCGGCGGGAGCGTAGGCGAGTGCCAGGGACACTTCGGCATCCTGGACATGACGCGTCCGATCGTGCACGTGCACTATGCCAAGTTCCTTTTCAGCCTCCTGAAGCTGTTCTGTTCCAAGTGCAGCCGCGTGCTCATGTCCGAGGAGGAGATGCAGCTGGTCAAGGAGAAGAAGTACAAGATCAAGGACGTGGCGAAGCTCATACACAAGAAATGCCCGTACTGCGGGTCGGAGCAGCCTAAGTTCAAGTTCATCAAGCCCTACTCGTTCATCGAGGAGAAGGGCACGCTGAACGCGTCGGACCTGCGTGAGCGGCTGGCGAAGATACCGGACGACGACCTGAAGACCATAGGCGTCACGATCAGGCCGGAGTGGCTCGTGATAACGCTCCTGCCCATATCGCCCGTCACGGTGCGGCCGTCCATAACGCTGGAGACGGGCGAGCGCTCCGAAGACGACCTCACGCACAAGCTCGTGGACATCGTGCGCATCAACGAGCGCCTGCGCGAGAACATAGACCTCGGCGCCCCGGACTTCATCATAGAGGACCTGTGGGAACTGCTGCAGTACCACGTCAGCACTTATTTCGACAACGAGATCTCGGGAGTGCCGCCGGCGAGGCACCGCTCCGGACGCATACTGAAGACGCTGTCGCAGCGCCTGAAGACCAAGGAAGGAAGGTTCCGCGGCAACCTCGCAGGCAAGCGCGTCAACTTCTCCGCGCGCACGGTCATCAGCCCGGACCCGATGATATGCATAGACGAGGTCGGCGTGCCCGAGTCGATAGCGAGGGAGCTGACGCTGCCGGTGCGCGTCAACGCCGGCAACAAGGCCGGCCTGCAGCAGATAGTGACGAACGGCTCCGAAAGCATCGAGGGCGCCAACTATGTGATCCGTCCGGACGGGCACAGGAAGAAGGTCACCGACTTCAACAAGGCCGACATCTCCGCCGAGCTCGACACCGGCTTCATAGTCGAGCGCCACATACGCGACGGCGACATCGTCCTCTTCAACCGCCAGCCGAGCCTGCACAGGATGAGCATAATGGCGCACCGCGTGCGCGTGATGCCGTTCCGCACGTTCAGGCTGAACGTCGCAGTGTGCCCGCCGTATAACGCGGACTTCGACGGCGACGAGATGAACCTGCACGTGCCGCAGACCGAGGAGGCGCAGGCCGAGGCCAGGTCGCTCATGGCAGTGCAGAAGAACATACGCAGCCCGCGCTTCAGCGGCCCCATAATCGGCGCGCACCGCGATTATGTCTCAGGGCTGTATGCGCTGACGCACGGCGACCGCGAGTTCAAGCGCGAGGAGTTCGTGCAGCTGATACGCTCAGTCGACTCGGACATGGAGCTGCCGGCGAAGAAGACGATGACCGGCAAGGAGATATTCAGCCTCTTCCTGCCGAAGACGCTGAACATCGAGCACAAGGCCAAGTCGTGCATGGGGTGCGAGACGTGCAGCAAGGCGAACTGCAAGCACGACGCCTATGTCGTCATAGAGGACGGCAAGCTGGTGAAAGGCACGATAGACGGCGCGGCCGTCGGAGCTTTCACGGGCAAGGTCCTGGACAAGGTCGACAAGGACTACGGCTCGGAGGTCGTGAAGAAGTTCATCTACGACATCACGCGCCTGGCGGTGCACACGATAATGCTGTCCGCGTTCTCGATAAGCATCTCGGACCAGGACATGCCGCCCGTGGCGCGTGCCGAGATACAGCAGACCATAGGCCAGGTAAGGAAGGATGTCGATGCGTTTATAGGCGAGTACGAGCGCGGGGAGGTCAAGATACTGCCCGGCCGCACTGCGAAGGACAGCCTTGAGGCGCACATCAAGAAGCGCCTGAACAAGGCGATCGACGAGGTCGAGGACATTATAGCGAAGCACGCGAAGGACAGCTTCACGCTCATGATGGCCAAGAGCGGGTCGCGCGGCAGCCTGGTCAACCTAGTGCAGACGGCGGCGATGGTCGGGCAGGAGATGGTGATGGGCGAGCGCATCGAGCGCGGGTACTTCGAACGCACGTTCCCGCACTTCCGCCGCGGAGACATAAGCCTCGAGTCGCGCGGGTTCGTCGGACGCGGCTTTAAGGATGGCCTGACGCCCTTTGAGTTCTTCTTCGACGCAATCAACAGCCGCGAGTCGCTGATGGACAAGTCGCTGAAGACCAGGCACTCGGGCTACATGGAGCGCAGGCTCGTCGGAGCGCTGCAGGACCTGAAGGTCGAGTACGACGGCACGGTGCGCGACAGCGCCAAGCACATAGTGCAGTTCGTGCCGGGCGAGGACAACATGGATCCGGCCAAGGTGACGCGCGCCGGCCTGAACCTCAAGGCGATCGCGGACGGAGTAAAATGAAAGGCGTTTATCATGGCTGAAGAGAAGGAGAACGCAACGCAGGAATCGGAGCTGGAAAAGTTCTTCCCCCAGTCCACAGCCGAGGAGATAGAGCGCATAAGCAAGGAGCGCCGCTTCACCAAGGAGCAGAAGGAGAGGTTCGTCGAGCGCGCGAAGGCCGAGTACATGAAGGGCAAGTTCGAGCCCGGCGAGGTCATCGGCATCATCGCAGCGCAGAGCGTGTCCGAGCCGGCGACGCAGATGACGATGCGAACGTACCACTTCGCAGGCTCCGCGGGCGTGAAGGTCACGTACGGACTGCCGCGCCTCATCGAGATTTTCGACGCCAAGCGCGAGCCGGAGACGCCGGTGATGACGCTCTTCCTCAAGCGCGAGTACAACAACATGGACGACGCGAAGAAGGTCGCGGAGGACATGATCGAGAAGAGCGTCACGGACATGTCGAAGCGCATCGCCATAAACCTTGCGGACAACTCCATAGAGATCGAGGTCGAGGACATGCGCAAGGCCGGCACCGTCGAGGCTGCCGTCAAGGAAGCGCTGGCGGGCGTGAAGGAGGTGGAGAAGGTCAAGTCCTCGGCCAAGGGCGCGGTGATAACCACAAAGCCGGACGTCACGATTAAGGAGCTGCAGAAGATGCGCGAGAAGATAATGTCCGTGCACGTGGACGGCCTGCGCAACATAAGCAACGCGGTGATACGCCGCGAGGGCGACGACTGGATCATCAGCACCATCGGCTCGAACCTGGCGGAGGTGCTGAAGATCAAGGAGGTCGACGAGACGCGCACTTATACGAACGACCTGCACGAGACCAAGGCGGTGCTGGGCATCGAGGCCGCGCGCAGCCTGATCATCAGCGAGTCGTTCACCACGATGCAGGACCAGGGCCTCGACGTCGACCGCAGGCACCTGATGCTCGTCGGAGACATCATGACCATGTCGGGCGACATACGGTCGATCGGACGTTATGGCGTGGCGGGCACGAAGAGCTCCATCCTAGCGCGCGCCGCGTTCGAGGAGACGATAAAGCACCTGGTGCGCGCGTCGATCCGTGGCGAGGTGGACAACTTCGAAGGCATATTCGAGAACGTGATGATCGGCCAGCTGATACCGTCAGGCACGGGCATGTTCGAGCTTATAGCGAAGTTCGAGGACGTGAAGCCGGAAGAGGCGGAAGGCGAATAGCTGGCACAGCAACGTTCAAAAGGCTTGACAATGAATAAAGAACAGCGGTAAAGCGTTCGCATCAGCGATGACAGTGATCCACATGGCGACGAAGGAGGAGCTCAGGGAAGCGGTGCAGGCCGCCGTCAAGGCGGGCAAGGCCGTGCTCGGGTACAACGAGTCCCTGGAGCTCGTACGCAACGGGACGCCGAGCATGGCGGTCGTGGCTAACAACGCGCCCGAGGCGAGGATGGCGGAGCTGTCGCACGATGCGAAGCTGTCCGGCGTGAGGCTCGAGACGTTCGACGGCGACAGCCGCGAGCTCGGCCTCATATGCGGCAAGCCGTTCCCCGTGCTGCTCCTGGCCATAAGAGAGTGAACGCTGATGCAGACGCAAACCGGTTGAAATCCTTATGAACCTGAACTTCGACACCGACACGATACGCCTCATGACTCTTTTCGAGAACATGCTGCACGTCCACGTGAAGGACTGCGTGGTGGACCATGAGGGCGGCTTCGTGTGCCTCGTAGTCGAAGAGGGCATGATAGGGCTGGCGATCGGCAAGAACGGGGTCAGCGTCAAGCACGCCGAGCATGTCGTGGGCAAGCATATCAAGCTCTTCGAGTTCTCGGGCAACCTGGTGGAGTTCGTGAAGAAGATGATACCGCAGACGAACTCCGTGAGGATACGCAGCGAGGACGACGGCCGCACCGTGGTCGAGGTGCACGTGGACAAGAAGAACCGGCCGATGGTGATCGGCAGGGATGGAAGGAATTTAAAGCTGTACAAAGAATTGCTTAAGAGAAATCACAAGGCGGATGACCTTATTATAAGGTAGGACGCGCAAGAAAATATCACGAAACACATCTGAATGGCGGGTTTGCATGGCACGAGGCGAGTATTCGGGAAGGAAGCTGCAGAAGACGAGGCAGCACTTCAGGTGGAAGAGCTCCAAGTACAAGAAGCGCGCGCTCCGCCTGTGGCGCAAGGACCCGTTCGAGGGATCGCCCCAGGTGCGCGGCATCGTGCTGGACAAGCGAGTGATGGAGCAGAAGAAGCCCGCATCCGGTCTGGTGAAATGCGTGCGCGTGCAGCTGATCAAGAACAACATCCAGGTCACGGCGCACGTGCCCGGGAACCATGCTATCGAGAAGATCAACGAGCACGACGAAGTCATCGTGGAGAAGATCGGAGGCGGTCAGGGCGGGCCGAAAGGGTCGATGGTCGGCGTGAAGTACAAAGTATCGAAGGTGAACGGCATATCGCTCGCGGAGATAGTCGCGGGCAGGAAGCAGAAGCCGACCAGGTAGGCGATGCATGATGGAGATGAAACTTTTCGACAAGTGGTCGACGGCCGAGGTGAAGGTCAACGACAAGGGCCTGGAGCGCTACATCGGCCTCAGGCCTGTCATAGTGCCGCGCAGCAGCGGGCGCTATTCGTGCTCGCAGCACGGGAAATCGCGCATCAGCATAGTCGAGCGCCTCATCACGAAGATGATGGTGCCGGGCCACCGCAGCCGCAAGCACGTGATATCCTCGGACGTCACCAGCGGCAAGTACACCAAGGAGTACAACGCGATCAAGGCCGCGTTCGAGACCATAGAGGCGAAGACGAAGAAGAACCCCGTCGAAGTGCTCGTGCGCGCGATCGAGAACGCGGCGCTGCGCGAGGAGATAGCCGCGTACCAGGTCGGAGGCATCATCGTCCGCCGCGCGGTCGTCACGAGCCCGCAGCGCAGGATGGACCTCGCGCTCCGCACCATAACGCAGGCGGCGTACAGGAAGAGCTTCGGAAAGGGCGTCAAGATAGCCGTCGTGCTGGCGAACGAGCTGATGGCCGCGTCCGAGAACGACGCCTCCAAGTCGGAGGCGGTGAAGGAGCGCGAGCGCATAGAGCGCGAGGCCGAGGGCGCGAGGTAGGCGACGCACTGCTTTTGAGTGGTTCTTATGGCGACTAATGCGGACATGATGGCGCGCGTCAAGGAGGTCATGACGGATCCGACTCGCATCCGCAACGTCGCGACGAGCTCGCACGTGCACCACGGCAAGACCACGCTCACGGACAACCTCATGGGCGGGGCCGGCATGCTTTCGGACAAGGTCGTCGGCGACGTCGAGACGGGGATGTTCACGTGGTTCGACGAGCAGGAGCGCTCGCGCCAGCTGACGATCTACGGCGCCAACGTCAGCATGCTTCACGAGTACGAGGGACGCGACTTCCTTATCAACCTCGTCGACACCCCGGGCCACGTGGACTTCGGCGGCGACGTCACGCGCGCGATGCGCGCGGTCGACGGCACCATAGTGCTCGTGTGCGCGGTCGAAGGGCTTATGCCGCAGACCGAGACGGTGTTCCGCCAGGCGCTGCGCGAGCGCGTCAAGCCGGTGCTTTTCATAAACAAGGTCGACCGGCTGATACGCGAACTGAAGCTGAACCCGGAGATGATGCAGGAACGCTTCATGAGATGGATAGACGAGGTGAACATGCTCATACGCAAGTATGCGGAAGACGAGTTCAAGGCGAAATGGATGGTGAACGTCAACGACGGCACCGTGGCGTTCGGCTCCGCGACAAGGAAGTGGGCCATATCAATACCGTACATGCAGAAGACGGGCATAACGTTCAAGCAGATCATCGACATGGTGAACGAGGACAAGGACGACGAGCTCGCGCAGATCGCGCCGATGCACAAGGTCGTGCTGGACATGATCATCAAGCACCTGCCGAACCCGAAGGAGGCGCAGGCGTACAGGGTGCCGAAGGTGTGGAAGGGCGATTTGAACAGCGAACTGGGCAAGTCCATGCTCAACTGCGACCCGAACGGCAAGCTGGCGATGATCATAACGAAGATGGTGCCCGACTCGCACGTGGGATTCGTTGCGACTGGAAGGATATTTTCGGGCAGGATTGCAAAAGGCAAAGACGTGCACCTGATGATAATGAAGAAGGACGAGAAGCTGCAGCAGGTTGCAGTCTACAAAGGACTGCAGCGAATACCGGCGGACGAGATCGTTGCGGGCAACATCGCGGCCATAGTCGGGATATCGGACGCGTTCACCGGGGAAACAGTGTGCGAAGCCGGCACGGAGATCGAGCCGTTCGAGGAGATAAAGCATTTGTTCGAGCCCGTCGTCACAAAGTCGGTCGAGCCGAAGAACGCGATGGACCTGCCGAAGCTCATCAACACGCTGAAGCAGCTGAGCCGCGAGGACAACACGCTGAAGATCAAGATAAACCAGGAGACTGGCGAATACCTGATCAGCGGCCTCGGCGAGCTGCACATAGAAGCCAAGGTCGAGCGCAAGCTGAAGGAGATCGGGCTGGACGTCGAGATGTCCAAGCCCATCGTCGTCTACAGGGAAGCGATTTTCAACGAGTCGCCCGAGGTGGAGGGCCGCTCGCCGAACAAGCACAACAAGTTCGTGGTCATAGCCTCGCCCGTGCCGGAGGAGATAACGAAGGCCATGAACGACGGCCTGATACCGTCGGAGTTCGAGCAGAAGAAGAAGAAGAGCGACGTCACGGAGAACCTCGTCAAGCTCGGGATGAAGAGCGACGAGGCCAAGAACCTGATAATGATACACAACAAATGCATGCTGTTCGACGATACGAAGGGCGTCCAGTACATGAACGAGGTCCTTGAGCTCGTGAAGGAGGCGTTCACGAGCATGATGGACGAGGGCCCGCTCTGCAAGGAGCCGGTCACGGGCGTGAAGATCGTGCTGACCGACGCCGAGCTGCACGAGGACCCCGTCCACAGGGGGCCGGGCCAGATCATACCGGCGTTCCGCACCACTCTGAAGAAGGCGCTCATGAAGTCCGACGTGACGCTCCTGGAGCCGAAGCAGAACATACGCATCGACATACCCGAGGAGCTGATCGGAGGCGTGACGCGCGAGGTGGAGAACCGCCGCGGCCAGGTGCAGGACATCGTTATCGAGCGCGGCGCGGCCATGATCACCGCGAAGATGCCCATCGCGGACATTTTCGGGTTCGACGCGACGTTGAAGAGCATCACGAGCGGACGAGGCTTCTACAGCATGATCGAGATAATGTTCGAGAAGCTGCCGGACGACCTGCGCGAGAAGGCCATCGGGACGGTGCGCAAGCGCAAGGGGTTGGCAGAACTGGTGACGGCCGAGGAAGAGGAGGAATAGCCTGCCGGCCGGAATATATTTAAATGTCTTCAATAATTAGTATAGGTAGAAAACCGGGAGCAATGGCGGATAATGGCAATTGTAAACGGTTCGGCAAACTGAATGCGATATGATCTGGAGGTGCTAGTAAGATGGCGACAAAGCCGCACATAAACATGATGACGTCCGGCCACGTAGACGCTGGGAAATCCACGCTGCTCGGAAGGCTGTTGTTCGATTCGGGAGTTATACGCGAGGAGGAGATGAGGAAGCTCAAGGAATTGGCGACCGAGATGAAGAAGGAGACCTTCGAGTTCGCTTACGCCCTTGACACCACCGCCGAAGAGCGAAAGCGCGGCCTCACGATAGACCTCATGCACAGGCCGTTCGAGACCAAGAAGTGGTACTTCACCGTGATAGATGCCCCAGGCCACAGGGACTTTGTCAAGAACATGATCACCGGCGCCTCGCAGGCCGACTTGGCGGTGCTCGTCGTCTCGACTAAGACGGGCGAGGGCGTGCAGCAGCAGACGATCGAACATGCGCAGCTACTGCGCGTGCTCGGTGTGCCGCAGATCATAGTCGTGCTGAACAAGATGGACACTAACAACTTCGACGAGAAGCGCTTCAACGAGCTCAAGGACGAGGTCACGAAGCTGCTCCGCGGCATAGGCTACAAGATGGAGGAGATACCCTTCATCCCGACGTCCGGCTACACGGGCGATAACGTCGTGAAGAAGACGGACAAGATGCCGTGGTACAAGGGTCCGACTCTCGTCGAGGCTCTGGACATATATACGAAGGAACCGGAGAAGCCGCTGGACAAGCCGTTGAGGCTGCCGGTCCAGGACGTGTTCACGATCACGGGCATAGGAACGGTGCCCGTCGGACGCGTGGAAACGGGCGTGATGAAGATGAACGACAAGATCATCTTCATGCCGTCCGGCGCGCTGGGCGAGGTCAAGTCGATCGAAGTCCACCACCAGCAGATACCCGAGGCGATCCCAGGCGACAACGTCGGATTCAACGTGCGCGGAATCGGCAAGTCCGACGCGCACCGCGGAGACGTCGTAGGCCACCCGGACAACCCGCCGATGGTCGCGAAGGAGTTCACGGCGCAGATAGTCGTGCTGCAGCACCCCACGGTCATCACGGCAGGCTACACTCCCGTGTTCCACTGCCACACCGCGTCGGTCGCTTGCACGATCAAGGAGATAATCGCCAAGATCGACCCGAAGACGGGCGCCGTAGTGCAGGAGCATCCGGACTTCATCAAGACCGGCGACGCGGCGCGCATCAAGGTCGTGCCGACCAAGCCGTTCTGCATAGAGAAGCAGTCCGACTTCCCGGCGCTGGCCAAGTTCGCGATACGCGACATGGGCACCACGGTCGCGGCGGGCGTCTGCACGGACGTGGTCAAGTCCGAGAAGGCGTAATGCCTTCGCTTTTCCATTTTGTTTTCCGGCGGATTTTCTTTCCCGCCGAACAAGGTTTTTTCGGAACTTCCCTAGGCGCAATCGGTTTAAATCGTTTGCCATTCAACTCTTGGTCATGGGTTCGGTTTTAGAAAGGACCATCGTATACCATTCTAAAGGAAAGGAGAAGCAGCGGCTGGTCCGCCACCCTAACGGCGTCTCGCACATGACCGAGATTCCGGACACGCATGCGTTCTACTTCCCGGAATACAACTTTACGGCCGGGGTTATCATGGACTCGTCGAGAAAGTGTTCGAAAAATAGGCCGGCTGGGATGTGGCTCACGTGGGAAGGCAGATACCCGTACAACGAAATGGAGAAGATAGAGCTGAAGCCGTACGTCGCCAAAGAGCTGAACGACCTTTACCTCGCCTACGCGGGCGAACTGAAAAAATTCGAGGTCGAGACGCGCGAAAAGGTGCCGATTACGAAGAGTGGGCTGTCGTTCCGTGTGGTAAAAGCGGACCCGGTCGGCGCCAAGGAGAGGCTCGCGGCCGCGCTGGATGAGGCGTTCGAGAAAATTATATTCGAACAGCCCGGCAAAAGCATTTAAATACAGACAATTCAATAAAGACTAATTGAAATCAGAAACGCGTCGGCGGTGAAACGAGATGCAGGTAGCGCGAATAAAATTGTCGGGCAAGAACCCGCAGCAGCTGGACGGAATATGCACCGAGATCAAGGACATCGCGAAGCGGTTCGGCGTCGACTACCACGGCCCCATCCCGCTGCCGACGAAGACGCTGAAGATAACGACGATGAAGACGCCCTGCGGCGACGGCACGGGCCACGGAAACGCGACGTGGGACAGGTGGGAGATGCGCATACACAAGCGCGTCGTGGACATACAGGCCGACGACAAGGCGCTGCGCCAGGTGATGCGCGTGAGCGTGCCGCAGGGCATACATATGAGCATACAGCTCAAGGATTGAATTTTTTCGCGCGAAAGTTCTGATGAAAAATCCCGGCGCGTGTCAGCAACGATTATATCCGAGGAAAGTGAAATATATCCATGGCACACGGAGAGAAACGCCAACGGCGCAAGAAGACCAAGAAGCGCCGTATGCGAAGGATGAAGCGCATACGAGAAGCGAGAGGCTGACGGCGCGTATGCGCATCGAACGGGCGTGCGCCAGTTCTTTAAGAGTGCTTGACGATTCTTTCATTTCACGTTTCAGTTCTTTGAGACAGCGTGCAGAATTTAAACCTTACACGGTACGTTAATAAAATGACGGAAGGCACATGCTACAGGATGAGGCCGCATCACATCCCCATCCTAGTACAGCTTTCGTACTTGCGCGAGAACGAAAGGTGCGAGTACATAAAACGTAAGATAAACGACTATTCGCTCGACTGCCAAAGGAAGGATGCGGAAGACGACTTCAAGCTACTCGGCAGGCCGGTCGAGTACAGCGGGCAGTTCATACTGAAACTAATCGAGTTCTACCGCAAGGTCTTCGAGGAAAGGGGGCGTCGTTGAAGATAGTGGGCGGGCTGGACGCCATCTGCATGCTCGACTGCAACAGAAAAATAAAGCGCTGCGAGAGCGAGTCGGCAGAATCAATAGCGGAAATGGAGAAGTACGACATGCACATCGACGACGTCTTGCCGATATCGTTATTCACAGACGGCTGAGCTTGCCGTGCGTTGGGGAAAAAGGGTGGGCTCAATGGGATTCGAACCCATTTGTGGCTTGCGAACGCATTACTGCGCACGCGCGTGACCACTGGTTTTTACGCCAGATGCGTTTCTTCCCACGCTCAGCGGCCTTATAAGACCAGCGCTCTAACCAAACTGAGCTATGAGCCCGTATCTTAATTGCTCGCCGGGTTTTAAAAGCCTTTCCTGCCTTCGAGGAACTCGTTCGCCTGCTTGAGGACGTTGCGCGCGTTGTCGAACTTGAACAGCTTCATCGCGTCGTCGTACTCGGCCCACGTGAACCCGAGGTGCTCCTTCGACAACGCGATGCCGTCGGTCTTAGACTCGGCGAGGAAGTAGACGGCGTCCTTCGAGCGGCGCGTGCCCTTCAGCACGTACCAGTAATGGATGGCCGCGCGGAAGCCTTGAACGAAGCGCAAGTCGGCGTCCTTCAGCCCGGTCTCCTCGCGTATCTCGCGGCGCGCGGTCTGCGTCTCGTTCTCGCCCGACTCCACGCCGCCGCGCGGGAACTCCCAGTAGTCGTCGTTCTGGTGGTAGTGCAGTATCAGATACAGAACGGCGTCGCGGCTGCCGAACTTCGCGCGGCGGAAGATCACGGCGCCGACGCTCTTCTCGAAAATCGTCTTCATCTGGTCCTTCGGCTGTACGCGCTGCTGCCTCTGCTGTGGCTTCTGTTGCTGCGGCTGCGCGCGCTGCACGGGGCCGCGCCTGCTGCTGCGTCCTCCCCTGCGGCGCGTCCGCCCGCCCCCGTTCCGTATACCCGGAAACCCACCTTTTATATTTCTATCCTGCGGCATAGTAATTAGTTATTGTAGGCCATAGGCGATAAATATGTTCGGACGCGACACGCTCACGAGCAAGGTCGTCGATTCGCTGCTGTCGAGGGAGTTCGAGGTCTTCCTCACGCACGGGTGCTTCGACATCGCCGCGAAGCGCGACGACACGCTGCTCATCAAGTCGCTGACGAACGTGGACAGCTTCGACGCCCGCCAGGCCATCAACCTGCGCGCGGTCTCGCACATGGTCTCGGCCAGCCCGTTCGTCGTGTCGCTGCGCACGAACAGGCAGCCGCTGCGCGACAGCATGGTGTACAACCGGTTCGAAGTCCCAGTCGTAACGCCAGCGACGCTCGAGGACATCGTCGAGGACGACGCGTACGTGTCGCAGGCGGCGAAGGGCAGGCACAGCGTGGAAATCAACGCGGAGGCGCTGCGCGCGAAGCGCTACGAGCTGAAGTTCACGCTCGAGGAACTGGCTACGCTCGCCGGCGTTTCGAAGAAGGCCTTGTACGAGATAGAGAGCAAGCGCACGAACCCCACCGACAGGACGGCGACGAAGCTCGAGCGCTTGCTGAAGATACGGCTGCGCAACGCGTACTCGCCGCGGCCCGCGTCGCACGTGGAGAGCGGCATCGAGCCGTCAACGCCGCTGCAGAGGAAGGTCAGCTCCGAGCTCGACCGGCTGGGCATCGAGAACACGTCCGTCCAGCGCGCGCCTTTCGAGATCGCGGGCCGGCAGGACTTCTCGCTTATCACGCACGTCGCCGACGAGGCGAAGGGCATGAAACGCGCCGCGAACCCGATCAAGCGGCTGGCGCAGATTTTCGGCGCGCGCGCCTTCTTCGTCTCGGAGAAGTACGGCCGCAAGTCGGTGGACGGCGTGCCCGTAGTACTGGAGGAGGATTTGCGCGCGGTAGCGAGCGCGAAGGAACTGAAGAAGATGCTGGGTGAGACAAATGGATGAGATGAAGACGATCAGACCGTTCTACGAAAAGGATCATCGCACGAAGTACAGCGACGAGGAGATGCTGGCCAACGGGTTCATAGGAGTGCTGAACTCGAACAAGAAGAACGGAGATGACGAATTCGCCAGGAAGGACGATTGCGAACACGTCTACGTGTTCTCGGACGAACACGGGGAGGGGCACGTCTACCTGAAGAAGAGGCCGAGGAACTTCACAGTCACGGTCTACAAGGACGGAAAGCCGGTAACGTCGTGAAGGGCATGATGATTGAGAGTGCAGCTCAGGACGCGGTAGCTACCATGAAAAGTTTCCGCGAGAACGACCGCATAACGGCGTACACGAAAGACGAGCTGTCAGGAATGGGGTTTTACGAAATCGAGAAACAGGGCGAGATAGGCAATAGCGTTGACTTCTTCTGCAATGGCCATCCGAACGTCATTTACAGATTTTCCCATAAAGGCGAAGACTATTTTTTCAACTTCACCCGAAACGTCCCGAAGCGCGACGACCCGAGGAAGCAGACGAGAGGAAAATATGTGCATCAAACTCTGCAAGCCGAAGCGCGTTAAGCTGAAGGACGGTCGCACCGCGCTGCTGCGGCGGCCGGAGAAGAAGGACGTGCGCCAGCTTCTGGACTTCATAAACGCCCTAGTAGACGAGGACGTCATGATACTGATGAACAAGCGCACCACCCTCAAGGACGAGCGCAAGTGGCTGAAGGACGCGCTCGACAACATAAGGAAGGGCACGCTGCACTACGTCGTCGCCGAGCTCGACGGCAGAATCGTCGGCTCGTGCAGCATCAAGAAAGGCAAGTGGCGTGAATCGCACGTGGCCGAATACGCCATCTCCGTGCTCGCGGACTGCAGGAGGCTCGGCATCGCGACGGTCCTGTCGAAATATATACTTGCCGTCGGGAAGAAGGACAAGAGTATAAAGCTGATAATGCTGCAGGTCTACGCCGCGAACAAGAAGGCAAAGGCGCTGTACGAGAAGCTCGGCTTCCGCGAGGTCGCGCGCCTGCCGAAGCGCATACAGTACAAAGGAAAGCTGATGGACGAGTTCGTCATGGATCTGAAGAGGTAATGTAAAGATATAGAGGCGTTTAGGATGGCAGGGCCGCTGAAAAAAATGATAAGCTACGACAGAAAGAAGATACTGGATTTGTTCAAAGAACTGGGCGAAGTCATGCCCTTGGACCTAGAGAAGAGGCTCGGCTACACCCACAGGGAAGCATACCGCATACTTGACACCATGGAAATGGACGGCTTCGTAGAATTCAACGGCATCAAGAACATAACACCAGCTATCTGCTACAAGGATGAAGTTGGAAAGAAAAGGACTATTGCGCTCGGAAAAGTCGGAATGGCTTACATGCTCACCGAAAAAGGCAAGTCCGACAACTCAGCACTGGAAAGAGATGTTTTTTATATCGAAGAAATCATAGACCCATATTCAAACGATTTTCGAACGGAAAGGTGAATGAATGGATTTTTATGAGCGCGTGTGGAAGACGATGCGGCGCATTCCGCGCGGCAAGGTCACGACGTACGGCGAGCTTGCGCGCGCCTTGCATACGAAGGCGTACCGCGCGGTCGGCGGGGCGTGCCGTCACAACCCGTACGCGCCCGAGGTTCCATGCCACAGAGTAGTTGCAACTGGAGGAAGAATCGGCGGATTCGGCGGGCAGACGAAAGGCAAGAACATACGGGAGAAGATTGCGATGCTGAAGAAGGAAGGCGTGCGCGTCGAGCGCGGCCGCGTCGCGTGCTTCGACAAGGTCTTTTTTAGGTTCAAATGAAAGATTATTTCAGGCAGAAAGCATGGCAGACGAATTCGAGCAGAAGTTCGGCCTCTTCATAGTGAAGCGCGTGGACAAGAAGACGAACCAGATGCAGGTCGAGCTGAAGACCAAGGGCGAGGGCATACCGCTGAGCGAGGCGGTCATAATACTCGAGGGTTGGGCGAGACGCGTGAAGAAGGAGCTGCAGAAGCCGTACGTGGAGAACCTGAAGTTCGGGAAATAAGAATAGTCTTAAATCCTTCAGAAATATTCCTAATCTATGAGGTTTTTTCATACGGACAAAGTTGTCTTAGAAAATAAACTGGATGAAAAAAATCTGATTAGTACTATCCAGCCATATCTAGACAGGTGGGTTGTAGATGAATTTTCCTACAAAGAAAGCGCCTTTGAGAAAGAGGAAGACGGCCTCGGCAGGGGAGTCGTCTATAAAATCCTAGAAGACGAGTTCTTGAGTCCAGCTTTAAACAGTAACGGCAAAATTGTTACAAGGGGAAACATGAAGGTATTCAATAGCGGTAAAGTCATTGTCGATGTCGGATTGTATAGAATCTTAGGCTACGACTTTTTGATACCGCTCGACAAATCAGTTTACTTCACGGCGTCACGAATTAAAAATCAACCAATTTAGGCATCCGATTATCAATCATTAATTACACAGAACTTGCTTCCAAAACGTTTAAATTCTTATATACCCACATACACATAGTCTTAAAACGAGAAGCGATTACGATTCTATAAACTGGAGGTTGATGTGGATGGCGAACATGCAGATGGGACAGATTGGCGGACAGCCCGTTTTGATACTGCCGGAAGGTACGTTCAGGCAGCAGGGCAGGGGCGCGCAGGGGCAGAACATCGCTGCTGCGAAAGCGGTCGCGGACGCCGTGCGAAGCACCCTGGGTCCGAAAGGAATGGACAAGATGCTCGTGGACTCGATTGGCGATATAGTTATAACGAACGACGGCGTCACGATACTCGAGGAGATGGAGATCGAGCACCCGGCCGCGAAGATGATGGTCGAAGTGGCAAAGACGCAGGCCGAGGAAGTCGGCGACGGAACAACAACTTCTGTTGTAATAGCCGGCGAACTTCTGAAGAAGGCGGGCGAGCTGCTCGACCAGGAGATACACCCGACTGTGATAACGCGCGGCTTCAGGCTTGCGCGCGACGAGGCGCTGAAGATTCTCAATGAGATATCGATTCCCGTCGGGTTGGCTGACACGGAAGTGCTGAATCAGATAGCGATCACTTCCATGAGCGGCAAGAGCATGGAGAAGGCGTCGCCGCTGCTGGCGGACATAGTCGTAAGCGCAGTGAAGATGGTCGCCGTGCAGAGCAACGGCCGCGTCGAAGTGGACACGTCGGACATCAAGCGCGAGAAGAAGCACGGCGGATCCACCGAAGATACCGAACTAGTGCGCGGCATCGTGCTCGACAAAGACGTCGTGCATCCTGCGATGGCGAAGAAAGTGCAGGAAGCGAAGATCGCGCTCGTCGACGCCGCGCTCGAGATAAAGGAGACGGAGACGGACGCGCAGATACGCATCACATCTCCGGACCAGATGCAGGCTTTCGTGGAGCAGGAGCAGCGCATGCTCAAGAACATGGTGGACAAGGTGATCGCGAGCGGCGCGAACGTTCTGTTCTCGCAGAAGGGCATCGACGACATGGCGCAGCACTACCTGAGCAAGAAGGGCATACTGGCCGCGCGGCGCGTGAAGCAGTCGGACATGGAAGCGCTCTCCAAGGCAACGGGCGGACGCATCGTGACCAATCTGGACGACCTCGCGGCGAACGACCTCGGTTATGCGAAGACCGTGGAGGAGCAGAAGGTCGGCGGGGACGAGATGATATTCGTCCGTGACTGCAAGGATCCGAAGGCCGTGACGATATTGGTCAGAGGAAGCACCGAGCACGTCGTCGACGAAGTGGACCGCAGCATAGAGGACGCGATCGGAGCAGTTTCATCGGCCGTGGAAGTCGGCAAGATCGTGTACGGCGCCGGCGCGCCCGAAGCTGAAGTGGCGAAGCGCATCAAGAAGTTCGCGGAGAAGTTCTCGGGCCGCGAGCAGCTGGCGATAGTGGCGTTCGGCGAGGCGATGGAAGTGATTCCGCGCGCCCTGGCTGAGAACGCCGGCCTGGATCCCATCGACATATTGGTCGAGCTCAGGGCTGCGCACGAGCAGGGAAAGATAGTGTACGGCGTGGGCATAGACGAGGGCAAGGTCGTCGACGTCTCGAAGCTCGGCGTCATCGACCCGCTGAAGGTCAAGACGCAGGCGATAAAGTCGGCGTCGGAGGCTGCGGAGATGATACTGCGCATCGACGACATCATATCCGCGGGCAAGCTCAACAGGGGCGGGATGCCCGGCGGACCGGGCGGCATGCCTGAGATGCCAGAGTACTAGACGGCAGGACGCAGTTCGATTCAAATCTTTTGACATGCATAGTGATATCAAGGCGGGTGCATGCCAGAAGTTGAGAAATGCGGGTTCGAAGCCTATTGCCTTGAGCTTGGATTCGTGAGCTGCGCCAGCACGGAGAATGCCGACATTCGCCTATGCCGCATCCGCCCGGCAGTCGAGACGATATATGGCGACAAACGCAAGATGGCAGTCTTCAAAGAGGAGTATCTGAAACTGCTCGTCCAGATTGGGGATTTTGGAAGCATCTGCGAAGAGTGCGGCCCCGAAGCCAAGGCTGCGCTGAGACACTATTCCTAACCGGAAACGGCCTGCAGCAGCTTTATCTGCCCCGTTTTGAGAATTTATTATAGCAGAAACCGAAGAATAATACAGCTAGTGCTGTCTATCTGCAAGGTGTACCGATGCCGCAAGAAGAGGACGAATTCGAGCTTATCCCTGTGTCCCCGCTGCGCAGGCTGGAGAAGCGGCTCGAGCGTATGGAGACTACCGGCAAATCGAACGTGGACACGGGCAAGTTCTTCAGCGAGCTAGTGGAAATCGTGCGCATGAACCAGGAGATTGTAGATGAACTGGCGAAGGCGAACGACGCGCTCAGGATAGAGATATCGAAGCTGCCCGGGAGGCTGGACGACCTGATTAGCAGCGTCAACGAGCTCGTGTCGTTCATCAAAGCGTCCGCAGGCGCCGAAGGCCCCGGAGGGCAGCCGGCGGGCGCGGGCATGGAGCCGCTGCTGAAGAAGATGGACCAGCTCATCGACGCGAACAAGAAGATTGTCGAGAGCAACGAGGCTGTGATGGGCTCGGTCGACCAGCTGAACGCCAAGATGAAGCGGCCGCAGATGCCGCTGAGGCCGATGCAGAGGTTCCAGCCGAGGCAGGCGTAGGCGCGGATCCTGAATTAATTTAATACGGAACCAATTAGAATTATGGCCGTTTCTCGCAAAGCCATTTCGGAGATAATCTCCGTGGTGCTGATAACCGTAATCGGCATCTCGCTCCTCGGCACCGCGTACATGTGGGGGCTGCCGCTGATAAGCAAGCGGCAGGACTCGTCGACCGCGGACCGGACGTACAGCTACTTCAACCGCGAGAACTCGAACTCGCTGGCGCGCAAGCTCGAGGGTGTGGTCAAGAACGGCGGGCAGGAGACCTTCACGTCCGACGTGTCCGGACTGTGGTCGCTGCACGAATACAGCCTCTCCGCGGCCGAGAACGACTCGCTCGAGTTCGAGACGTCCAGCAAGGTATCGAACATAGCCGTCTCCACTGCGACGAACGGCATCGACTGGGTCGCGCTCACGCCAGGAGGCAGCTGCCCGCCGACAAAGGGCATCGTGGGGCTGGATTCTTCGTACGTCGTGTGCGCCAAGGCCGTGCAGTCCGGCGACGGCTTCCGCATAATGTACCGCGTCTGGTTCAGGGAACTGTACGACGCCTCGGGCGCGAAGGGCTACAGGGTCAACCTGATGAAGCACGAGTCCGGGCAGCTCGGGGGCACGGGCAGCACCATCCGCATGTACAACAGCCGCGTGTACACGTGCTCGCCGCCGACGTGCAGCAAGACTATGGTAATCACGGAAGTGAAGGTACTGCTGGTGTGAGCAAATGCGCGCAAGCATCCTCGACGGCCTAGGCAGCCTGGGCCAGTCGCACATAATCGAGTTCGTGATATTCTTCCTCATAGGCATAGCGCTGTTCGCGGGCGTTGGCAACTTCTTCCGCATCCAGGCCGAGTCGCTGCAGTCCGAGCTGTCGGGCAGCGCTTTCGAGCTGATAGGCAACTACTTCGCGTCCGCGGCCGTTGCGAGCGTGGACGCGTGCAAGCAGTGCGGCAGCGTGGAGAACAGCCTGCGCATAAGCGACAGCGTGTTCGGGTACTACCTGCAGCTCTCGCTGGCGGACGACGGCCTGACGGTCGCGACGGCGCCTGCGACCAAGTCCTTCACCACGTCGGCCAACAACCTCAACGCCAGCGTGACGTTCGTAGCGGGCTCGGCGCCTTCCATACAACCAATAAATTTAACATACGACAGAAACCAAAATACATTAGAGATTAAATGATAGGCAAGAAGATTTTCCGCGACATGGTGCAGGGCTACCGCGCCCTTAACGCAAGCCGGATGCCGGAGGTCATGCAGCCCGCCGTGCAGATGCAGCCGTCGCAGCCAGCGCAGCAGTCACAGCAGCAGGCGCAGCCGCAGGCAGGCGAACACGGCCACATGGGCAGCGCCATGCACATGAGCGAGCTGCGCGAGATCTCCGAAGGCATGGACATACCCGAGTTCTTGTACTCGAAGGTCAAGCTCGGGGAGATGAAGCCGGAGGAGGAGCGGCTGGCGCCGATCGTGTACCCGCTGATACCGTCGAAGCCTGCGAAGGGCGAACCGGTGTTCGCGTATGCGAAGATAGCGTGGGACGACCGCACGCACAAGTACGTCTACAGCATCGTGGAGCCGGAGCTGCCGGACAAGCTGAAGCAGATACTGTCGCGCATAAAGGACCTGCTCGAGCAGCGGCTGGACGTCGACTTCTCCAAGCTCAAGCGCTTCGAGGCCATGGACTACATAACGAAGCAGATGAACGAGCTGATAGAGTACTTCGACTTCCGCGTCAACGAGTACGAGAAGAAGGTGCTGCGCTACTACATCGAGCGCGACTTCATGGGACTGGGCAAGCTCGAGCCGCTCATGCGCGACGACAACATAGAGGACGTCAGCTGCGACGGCGTGGGCATACCGATATTCATCTTCCACCGCAACCCTCAGCTCGGGTCGACGATAACGAACGTCGCATATGATACGGGCGCCGAGCTTGACTCGTTCATCACGCGGCTGTCGCAGCTCTGCGGCAAGAGCATCAGCGTGGCCGAGCCGCTCGTGGACGGCGGCCTTCCGGACGGCAGCCGCCTGCAGGCCACGCTCGCCACGGACATCGCCCGCCGCGGCAGCAACTTCACCATCCGCAAGTTCACGAAGGAGCCGCTCACGCCCGTTCACCTGCTCATGAGCGGGACCGTGGACGTCCGCGCGCTCGCGTACATGTGGTTCGCCGTCGACTATGGCTGCAGCATGCTCGTGTGCGGCGGGACTGCATCCGGTAAGACGACGCTGCTGAACGTCCTTTCGCTTTTCATACGTCCGGACAAGAAGATCGTCAGCATCGAGGACACGGCCGAGCTTCAGCTGCCGCACCCGCACTGGATACCAGTGGTCGCGCGCACGTCCGTCACGGGGCAGGGCGAGGCCAAGGAGCGCGGGGACGTGGACATGTTCGACCTGCTGAAGGAGAGCTTCCGCCAGCGCCCGGACTATATCATCGTGGGGGAGGTACGCGGCCAGGAGGCGTACATACTGTTCCAGCAGATGGCCACGGGCCACCCGTCGCTGGCCACCATACACGCGGAGGACATGCCGAAGCTCATGGACCGCCTGACCACCCCGCCGATATCGCTGCCGCCCAGCCTGATCGGCAGCCTGGACCTGATGGTGTTCATGGCGCGCATGAAGTACCGCGACAAGTTCGTGCGCCGCATCACCGAGGTCGTGGAGATGGTCGAGTACGACTCGGCGCGCAACGAACCGGTCGTAAACCGCGTGTTCAAATGGAACTCCACGAACGACAAGTTCGACTCGAACAAGAGCATGGTGCTGAAGAAGATCGTGGCGCGCACGGGCATGAAGGAGAAGGACATCGCGGACGAGATCGAGCGGAGGATGGTCGTACTGAGCTGGCTGAAGGACAGCAACATCCTCGACTACAAGGACGTGACGAAGGTCATAGACATGTACTACAATTATCCGCAGCGGACGATATCGATGATAATGGAGCGCGTTTAGCGCGTTCGACGCGGCGTGTCCTGCGGGCTGCGACGGCGGTGCGATCATGGGGTTTTACAGCAAGCTTTCGTTCAGGTTCTTCAGCCAGTTCAGCGAAGGCATATCCGAGTACTTCGGCGAGGTCCGCGCGAACCTGAAGCGCGCGAAGATGGGGCTGTCCGTCCAGGAATACATAAGCATCGCGATCATGACGTCGTTCGTGGTGTTCGTGGCGGCGTTCCCGGTGCTGTCGTTCCTGTTCGGGTTCTTCTTCCAGACGTTCCTCTTCAGCTTCATGAGCTCGTTCACCGTCTCGATGGGGCTGGCCGTGTGGTTTTTCCTTTTCATAATGAACTATCCGAACATAATCATCGGCGAGAAGTCCAGGCGCATAGACAACATACTCGCGTTCGCGCTGCTGTACCTGTCCACGGCCGCCAGCTCGAAGCTGCCGCTGCACAAGGCCTTCAGCATATTCGCCAAGTTCAGCGAGTACGGCGACCTGACGGAGGAGGTGAAGGCTATCAACAACGACGTGGAGGTGTTCGGCCTCGACATCAACACGGCGCTCGAGCGCGCGGTGGACCGGTCGCCGTCAAAGGCGTTCAAGGACATGCTGTGGGGGCTGCTGTCCACGGTGCGGTCGGGCGGCGACGTTGCCGCGTACCTGCGCGCAGTCGCCGCGAGCAACATGGCCGAGTACAGGCGCAAGCTGTACGAGTTCTCAAACCAGCTGACGATCTACATCGAGGTCTACCTGACCACCATCGTGCTGGGCGCGGTATTCTTCACCATACTCACTTCGATCATGAGCGGCATCAGCCAGTCGAGCGACACATCGAACATCATAGTGCTCCAGTTCTTCCTGATATTCGTCTTCATGCCGCTGGTGTCAGTGTTGTTCATAATAATGATAAAGTCCGCCACGCCTGGCGAGGAATGACGTATGGCAGTCCAGAACCGCAGCCGCCGCAGGGAAGCGGAGTCCATGTCGGGCGAGCGCAAGTCCGCGGACAAGCTGGAGCTGACGAAGAAGTCGAAGGGCAAGGCGCTGCGGAGGCTGCTGACGTTCGAGGACGCGCCCAAAGAGGGGAAGGTGCTGGCGGCGACCATACTGATATCGATGGTGCTGCTGTCGCTGGCGTCCCTCGCGCGCAACTACGGCGTGCTCGCGAACGCCGTGCTGCTCGCCACGTTCATAATCGCGGTGCCGCAGTTCCTGCTGATGTACGACAAGTTCCGCGACGTGAGGGAGATGGAGGAGAAGTTCCCGCTCTTCCTGCGCGACGTGATCGAGACGCTGCGATCCGGGATGCCGCTGCACACCGCGATAATATCCGCATCAAGCTCGGACTACGGCAAGCTCACCATCGAGGTGCGCAAGATGGCGAACAAGCTCACGTGGGGCCTGCCCATGGACAGGGTGCTTGAGCAGTTCGCGGAGCGTGTGCGCGGCAGCAAGCGGCTGTTCACGAGCGTGAAGATAATCCAGGAGTCCTACCTCTCTGGCGGCGACATCGCGGCCACGCTCGAGGCCGTCTCGGACAACGCCACGCTGCTGGACGAGGCGCAGAAGGAGCGCGGCGCGCTTATGAACCAGTACGTCATACTGATGTACGCGATCTCGCTGATATTCATCGGCATAGTCGTCGCCATCAACAACCTCATGATACCGATATTCAAGATATCCGCGTCCACGGCCGGCGGCGCAATCCTGGGCATAGGCAACCCGTGCGGCAGCTGCTTCGGCACCACGTGCCTCGTGTGCGGCCTGTACAGCGGCACGGCCTCGCTGCTGTTCTCCGTGGACCCGAACAGCATCAGCGCGTACTACATATCGCTTTTCTTCTACATGAGCATCATCCAGTCCGCGTTCTCCGGCCTGGTCGCGGGGCAGATAAGCGAGAACTCCGTGAAGGCCGGCATCAAGCACAGCCTGATAATGGTTGCGATAACCTTCGGCACGTTCTACTTTTTGGTGTACATGGGGCTGCTCGGATAGGAGGATGGTGGATGCATGACGCGCGCGAGACGGATATACGGCCGCAATGGCCTGTTCAACGTCGAGTACCTGACCGTGCTCGTGCTGTTCATGGTGTTCTCCACGTACTTCGTGTTCCGCATGCTGGACCAGAAGCCCGCCTACCTCGCGGAGGTGCAGCGCGAGATATTCCGCTCCGAGAGCTACCGCCTTAGCGAGATGCTCGTCGACGACGCTGGCGCGCCCGCGAACTGGCAGACGCTCGTCGGCGGCAACGAAGCGGGCATAAGGCGCATCGGGCTGTCCGACGCGTCGAGGAACGTGACGAACCTCGTGCTCGAGGCGAAGCTGGCGGGCATGAAGCAGATGTGCACGGGCGCCGCGGGCTACGCGAACGTGAAGGCGCTTGTCGGCGCCAGCCATGACTTTTCGCTCGTGCGCATCGGCTCCGACGGCGTGGCCGAGACCGTATGCAGCCCGGGCACGACCGGCGACGTGCGGGCATCGATGACGCGCTTCGTGGCGTTCGACACGGGAGGCTACGGGCAGGTCATAGTGCAGATGTGGTGAGCTCATGGCTGCGCGCAGAACATCGAGGCCGAAGGGCATAATAAACGTGATCGAGCTCGTCATAGTCATCATGATACTGTCCGTCTCGTTCACAATCTTCTTCCCCGGAAACACGTACAGGAACAGGTGGGACGATGCGTACGGCACGCTCAAGGCGCGCGACGCCGTGCTCGCGCTTGAGCGCACCGGCCACCTGCACGAGTACGCCTTCAGCGGCGCGCAGCTCGACGCGTTCCTAAGCAGCCTCTTCTCCGGGTCGAGCGTGGTGACGTGGCACAGCGTGAGCGGCGGGATAAAGGCCGAGACGAGCGTCGCGTGCGACTGCCCGGCGGGCGTGGTCGCGTGGCTGAACGGCTGGGCCGGCAGCACGACGCTTAACAACCGCGAGGTGCGCATGAGCTTCTGCCAGGCCAGCATCGACCCCGCGGACGCGTGCTTCGCAGGCTCGGACGCGCTGCTGGTGTGGAAATACAAGCCGCTGCAGCCTTACGAGGCGACGCTCACGGACTACGTGTCCAAGGGCGGAGGGGTGGTCGAGCTGATGAACTTCACCGAGGCGGCTCAGCTCAGCGGCGATTCGGTGCAGCGCAACATCTTCAACCTCACGTGGGTCGAGATAGTGAAGGACGATGCCGACACTTGCGTGTTCGCGCGCGCCCCGCGCGGCGCGTCCGACATAATATACGAGCCGTACAAGTACTTCCACCACGTACCGATCACGCTGAAGGCCGCGTCGTACGGCCAGGCGATAGCCGGCTGCGCGTACAACCCTCCGGGAAACGGCACGCTCGTGCTGCGCGGCCACGCGTACGAGTTCGACACGTGCAGCGCAAGCTCGGCGTGGTTCGACACCGACGGCACCGGCGGCAGGAACACGCTTTTCATCGAGCACAGTGCCAGCACGGACGGCGCGATGAACATCGCAGGCTCGGACATGGTCCTGAACTATGTCAGCAGCGTCTCCAGCCTGAGCGTCTCGTTCAAGCCAGGCTACACGTTCGAGGACTTCCTCGGATATGTCGCACCGCCCGGCACGCCCGACCCGCCGGGCAAGGCCATCGGCATAAACAGGATAGTGCACATCGAGCCGTCGGACGGCAACAGCGACCGCATCCTCGTGCGCGCCGTGCTTACGCCGCAGAAAAAATACCCCGCGGTGATAATCAACACGTACGGCTCCGGCCGCGTGGCGTGGATGCAGGAGCCGGGCGCGACGAACTACGGCGACGACGAGAAGGCGCTGCTCGCGTCGCTGCTTCTGTGGGCGGCGAACAGGGAGCCTGCGTCCGCTGCAGCCGCGCAGGCGGACTTCCGCTCAGGCTACACCGTGTCCTACCTGAACGTCCAGAACTATGACATGTTCGAGATATACAAGCTGAACCTCGGCGTAGGATATCCCGTCTGACTCACTTCAGCCTTATGCTCTCGAGGTTGCGCGGCGCGCTGCTCTCGATACGGAACAGCTTGTACACGCTCCTCGCGAGGTCGACTGCGCGGCTCGCTTCGCCGTGCGCGACGAGCACGCGGCTCGGCTTGGCGCCAAGCCTGTTTATGAAGCTCAGCAGCTGGTTGCGGTCGCTGTGGCCAGACAGGCCGTCGACGGTCGCGATCTCGAGGTTGATCGGCACGGTCGCGGTGCGTCCGTTGTCGCCGCGCACGGGCAGCTCCTTCCATCCGCGCTGGATCCTGCGGCCCATGGTGCCTTCGGCCTGGTAGCCTATGAAAAGCAGCGAGTTCTTCGGGTCCTCCGCGAGCATCTTCAGGTGCTCCAGCACGGGCCCGCCGACGAGCATGCCTGACGTGGACAGTATGACGGCAGGCTTGACGGTCCAGCTCTTCTCGCGCTCCGCCTGGGAGGCGATGCGCTTGAAAATGGGGTTGATGAACGGGTCCTCGTTGTTGAATATCTTGCGCTGCATCGCGTGCGACATATACTCCGGATACGCGGTGAAGATGCCCGTCGCGTCCCATATCATGCCGTCCACGAACACCGGATACTGGAAGTCGTTCTCCACCAGGATGGCCATCACGTCCTGCGCGCGCTCGACCGAGAACGTCGGTATGATCACGGTGCCGCCGCGCTCCATGGTGCGGTTGATCACGCTGAGCAGCTGCGCCTCCGTCTCCTGGCGGTGCGGCATTATGCAGTCCTCGCCGCCGTACGTCGATTCGATGACGAGCGTCTCCAGCCGCGAGAAGTCGGTGAACGCCGGCTCGAACAGCGTCGTCCGAGCGTATTTCATGTCGCACGCCCACACGATGTTGTGAAGGCCTTCGCCGATGTGCAGGTGGACGAGGGCGGAGCCGAGTATGTGGCCGGCGTTCTGCAGCGTAAGCCTGACGTCCGGCGCCACGTCCGAGACCTCGCCGTAATCCAAGCCGATGCTGTGCCTGACAGCCTCCTTCACTGACTTCGCGGTGTATATCGGAGCCACGCCGTTGCGCTGCATGACGTCGATGTAGTCGAGGCAGAGCATCGCGAAAAGGTCGACGGTGGGCGTCGTGCAGTAGAGCGGCCCCTTGTAGCCGTACTCGTACAGGTACGGCACCATGCCGCAGTTGTGGACAACTATGCCGTTAGCGATGTAGTTGTGGTGGCCCGGAACTTTCAGGTCGTAGACGTGCTCGGTGTCGCTGCGGATCTTCTCTATCTTTTCTACCGGCTCCCATGATAATTCCGACTTTAGTATCTTTCCGATGTTGTCGATCTCGGGGGCAGAAAGCCCCCTCTCTTTTGCCACCCGCCGCAGTTTCGTTATCATGTCCAGCGCCTTTTCCTTTGTGGGTTTGTGGCCTTCGAGATAATGCCGATAGTTGACTCCGAGTCTCCTAAGGTCGGTCTTCGACAGTCCCAGCGATTCGGATAGCGCGATAAGCCTTTCGCCCGAGATGGGGAAGAGGTCCATCCTCTCAGCGCACGCGTTGCCGACTTTATTGATCAGGCTGGACAGCCTGTCACGCTTCGCCTTCGATGCGAACCCGATATCTTTCGCGAACCTCTTGATGGACCGAGGGTCGTATATCGTAAGATTGTACACCCTTCTAGTGGACTTGGTGTTCTTGAAGTCGTACATGTGGGATAGGATTCCGAACCTCAGCAAAAGCATCTGGGCGACCTGCACTATGTCGTAGCTCGTGGACGACAGCACCAGCGAGTGGTCTCCTACGGAGCCCTCCGCGTCGTATAGCCCTCTCAAGAACCCGCCAAGCTCCTTCTTTGGCACCCTGTGTATCAACTGCGGGATATTCCTATCGGGGCTGTGTGCCAGTATGGCCGGGTCGATTGACTGCACAAAGTCCAGAAGCAGCGGAGAATAGATTGAGAGCCTCGTCCTGCCGCCTTCCACCTTCTTTTCCTTGATGGTCCCGCTTATCCTGAAGACCTCGCTCACCAACGACTGATACACCCTGAGGTTCCCCACGTCCTTGTCGGTCATGTTGATGCGGGCGTGCCTTTTCCCGTTCCTCCTCGCATCCGACTTGTCGCCGTCGCCGAGCAGATAGCCCAGGATTTGGCAAAGCCCCTCCGAGGTGCGATCGGGCATCCTCGCCTTGGTTGACTTGTTGAACTCCGGCTTGGAGAAGCGCTCGATGAACCCGTTGAGGCCGTATAGTTCGCACAATTTCATTATCAGACCATGGCTCCACCTCATGTCGTCGCGTTCGACGGACGAGACGGTCGCCTGAGCGCATCCTATCTTCTGAGCGACGTCGCCCTGCTTCAGTCCCAGCTCCAGTCTGCGGCTCCTAAGCGCGCGCCTCCCGTCTTCGCTCAACTTGACGTTCCTCACGAGTCTGGGCAGCTCCTGCGTCTCGCCCTCGAAAGGAATCGTCCTGACAGTCGCTATGTGGTCACCCAGCCTTATGTCCTCTGCGTTCCTCTCGACTATCTTGAAACCGTCAAAAACGAAGAACGGGTGGTTACCCGTGACTTTGATCCTCTTCGTCTTAGTCCTTATGTCGAACAGCTCCTTAGGAGAGTCGATTTTCACCTTCTCGATGCACTTCACACCCTCAATGTCCAGAGAGTCGTCCATGTCCACGGAAGTAATGCCGTCGTAGCCGGACGAAAAGTAGTCCTCTATCTTGGTTATCGTGCCGGTCGGCAGTTGGATGTACGATTCTGGGTGTAGGCAGTGGTCCAGGTGCGCGTGCGAGATGATGACGGCGTCGAGGTCGTTCGGGTCGAACTCCTTCGTCTGCAGTATCGGGTACTGCCCGCCGTTCGTCCCGCCCAGATTGACGCCGCAGTCCACGAGCACCTTCGACTTGGGCGTCTCCACGAGCATGCACGATCGGCCGACCTCGCGGAACCCTCCCAGGGCGATGACGCGCACCCAGTCGCGGTTCGTGGTGCGCTCGCTGAATATGCTCTTGCCGATGTCGTTCAGGAACTTCTTCCGGAACTTGACCTCCTTGTGCAGCACCTTGCGTATGCCCTCGATGATCTCGGACTTGATCGAAGGTATGCGCTCGATGCGCGGCACCCACATCGTCTCCGAACGGATCGCACGGAAGGTCTCGCCGCCGCGGCCGATTACGAGGCCGGGCTTCTCTGCCACTATGACGACCAAGCTCCGCTCCGGCTCGAAATAGACGTCCTTGACGCCTGCCTCCGCGGGCACCATCTCCATGATGCGCTTCTTCGTCGCCTCCTGGTCGTTCGTGAGGTTGCCTTCAGGACGGACTTCGATGCGCTTCTTGATCGTGCCGACGACCTCCTTGACTGCGGACTCGTGGTTCTGGAAGAACTCCTTGCTCTTCGTGTATACGATGATCTCGGAGCCCTCGAGCTCGACGCGGCTGATCGCGTCCTTCGGCAGCAGCTCCTTCACCTTCTCAAGTATCGCCAGTTCGGCCATCAATCATTCACCGTCGTAAGGTCTAGCAATGCGGCATTCCAAAAATTCGCATCTCCCTGAAATACAAAAACAAAACACGGGCGGCTATTTGCCCACGCGCACGCCGAGCGGGTAGCTCTCCTTGGCTATGCCGTCCTTCGTTATCTTCACCACGTCGACGGCCTTGCCGCCCGAACCGATGTCGCGCTCCACTGCCGCGCGGATCGCACGCACGGCCAGGTCGGCCGCCTCGTTCACGGAAAGCCCGTCCTTGAACCCGTCCTCGAGCACGCCCAGCGCGAACGGCGAGCCGCTGCCGGTTGAGAAGAACTTGTGCTCCTCCTCAATCGCGCCGATGGCGTCGAGGCTGAACACGTGCCCGCCCTCCTTGTCGTATCCTGCGATTATCAGCTGCACCATGTACGGCGCGTACCTCGCGCCCTGCAGCATGTTGGCCAGCAGCGACGCGGCGCCCTTCACTGATATCTTGCGCTGGCTCTGTATCGCGAAAAGCTTCAATTCGGCGCGCATGTAGCGCACGAGAGTCTGCGCGTCGCCGCTCGCGCCGGCTATGGTCATGGCTATATGGTCGTCGACCTCGCTGATCTTCTCGGTCTCCTTGCTCGCGACTAGATATCCCATCGTGCTCTTCTTCTCCGCCGAGAGCACCACTCCGTCGCGGCAGACGATTCCGATAGTCGTAGTACCAGTCTTCCTTATGTCGGGTTTATCCATTTCAGCCAAGACCATCACCATTCCCTAAAATGCCCGGTTCCCTTCACCCTGAACGGACATCATCCAGAACCAGGCAGGATTTTCGGATGATAATCTAATTGTTCGCCTGCTTTTAAATATGTTTGTTTCCGCGGCGGAGCTTATTATCCGCGCCGGGAAAATATGGATTATGAAGGACGCGTTCTACGCGCTGCTCGCCGTCGGCGTTGCGATGATGGCCGCGGGCGCCGCGCTGTCCGCGAGCGTCCGGTACACGGGCGCGTTCGCGGGTACGGGCACGGACGCGGCCGTGGCAAGCGACACGGGCAGCGGGCTTATGCTCCTGGGCGCGTCCGTCGCTAGCGTGGGCGTGGTAGGCGAAAGCATCCCGTACAAGAAGAAGCCGCAGGCGCCGCAGCTGATAATACTCGGCGAGATGGCGCATCCGAAGTACAGCGAGGACTACCCGGACGACCAGCGGCTCCAGTACCTTGCGAGGCTCACCGAGGAAAAGGAGCTGAAGATAGTCGAGGCGTACAAGCCGAAGCGCGTGTTCGTCGAACTGACCGAGCACCAGCTTGACACGAAGAAGGGCCTGCGCCAGACAACGGCGGACTTCATGTACAGGCTCGAAGAGGTCTGCAAGCGCATAGGCGCGGACATCGTGCCGATGGAGACAGAGCATGTTCTCCGGCCGTACAGCGAGGTGGACAGGAAGCGGCAGCTGGAGTCGAAGACGCCGTACATGGAGGCGGTGTACGAAAGCCAAAAAAGCCTCCGGCTGAAGGCGGAGATGGCGCTCGACGACCTCGGAACGCTCAACCGCCGCATGAAGAGGGGCGAGCAGTACGGCGACCTCAGCGAGCGCGCAAGGAGGAGCTTGCAGGAGCTTCTCGACGCCGTCCGCAAGCCGTACGCCGGGAAGGGGTTCAATTTCTCCGCAGTCGGCGAGATAAACGACTCGAACCTGAAGAATTACGTCAAGATGGCGTCATACGAGATGGTGAAGGCGGACAAGACGATGAAGACCGTTGGCATGCAGCTGGGCACGCTCCTCAAGTACAGGACGCTCGAGGAGAAGACGGGCCTGCTCGACGAGAGCGAGGCGACGCTCCGCGAGAGCAGGGACGGCGAGTTCGGGAACGCCGTGGTCAAGAACCTGGCGAAGGACGGGCTGAACATAATGCTTCCGGGAGGCAGGCACGAGTTGGACGACTCGAGGATGATCAAAGAGCTGAAGGAGCGGGGCGTGAGCTACAGCAGGTTCCTGATAGGCGAGGAGTTCTCACATGCACTGGCGAGCGCGAAGAAAAGATACGGCTACTGATCAGTACTGGCGCGCCACGTACACCTCGGCCGCAGCAGGCTTCTTGCAGTAGACGCACTTCCTCCCCGCCAGGTCGGCCTGCTTCTCGCCGAGCAGCGTTCCGCGTATCGTCCCGCCGTCCGTCTCAGCCCTCATCAGGTCCGCGCAGTTGGCGTCGCCGCACCATGCGACCTTGACCATGCCGCCCTTCTCGCGCAATATCTCCTTCAGCGCGCGCATCGTGGCCGCCTTGCGAAGCGACTGCTTGAACCGCTTGTCCGCGGCGCGAGTGAGCGCACGCTGCGTGTCGCGCAACGACGCCTTCGCCTGGATGGACGCCTTCGCAATCGGGACGCTGCGCTTCTCGCCCGTGTCGCGGCGAACCATGACCACCTGCTTCGCCTCGATGTCGCGCGGGCCGATCTCGACGCGCAGCGGCACGCCCTTCAGCTCCCAGTAGTTGAACTTCCATCCGGGCGTGTATCCTTCGCGGCCGTCGAGTTCGATGCGGAAGCAGCCGCGCTTTTCCAGCTCGGCCTTCAGCTTGCGCGCCTCCGCAAGCACCGCCTCGCGCGTCTGGTCGTTGTGTATAGGAACGATAACGATCTGCACGGGCGCAATCTCCGGCGGGATTATCAGTCCTTTGTCATCGCCGTGCGCAGAGATGACCGCGGCGAAAATCCTGGAAACCGCGGGGCCGTAGCACGTCTGCCACGCGTACTGCTCCTTCTCGTCCTTGTCCTTGAACTTCACGCCGAACGACTTGGCAAAGTCTTGGCTCAGCAGGTGCGTGCTCGGCAGCTGCAGCACGCGGCCGTCGGGCATTATCGTGTCCGCGGCGTACGTGTGGATCGCACCCGCGAACTTGTCGTGCACCGGCCGCTGGAAGAAGATGAAAGGCACGCCGAACTTGTCGTGCACCGTCGCCCGCGTCGTCTCCATGTCCTGCCTGACCTGCGCCTCGGCCTCGTCGCGCGTGGCGAAGACGTCATGGCTTTCGACCCAGTAGAACTCGCGGCTGCGGATGAAAGGCCGCGTGGCTTTGCCCTCGTAGCGCCACACCTGGCAGCGCTGGTAGAGCTTCAGCGGAAGGTCGCGCCAGCTGCGTATCCACAGCGCGTACATGCCGTACATGGCGGTCTCGCTCGTGGGCCGCAGCGCCAGCGGCTCCTCGAGCTTCTCGTGCTCCTTCCCGGCCTCGGTTATCCAGAACGTCTCGGCCGCGAAGCCTTTCACGTGCTCAGACTCCTTTTCAAAATTGGACTTGGGTATTACCGCAGGGAACCACACGGGCTTGTGCCCTTTCGCCTGCAGCTCCGTTTCGAGCGCGTCGTACATCAGCTCCATGGACATCACGGACCACGGCCTGAAGACGACGAAGCCCTTCACGTTGTAGCGGATGTCCGACAGCTCCGCTTTTTCGACGACCTGCGTGTACCATTCGCTGAAGTTGTCAGCCTTCTTTACTGTCAGCCCTTCCTGTTCGGCCATACAAAAACCTGATAGAAGATTATGCGGCTTGGGACAATATATTGGTTTTCTTCGCAATCTTTTCAATCGCCCTACACGACACGACCGGGTGGACGCATCCTCCGATAGCCACGTCACCTATCCGCCTCTTCTTCGCAAGAGAAAGCGAAAGCGTGTACAGTATCGTGTCTATACGGCTGTTCGTATCATAGTATCCGAGCTCGACTTCTATGCCTTCGCGCAGCCGGTAATGCTCGTCCAGCGTGACCTCTCGGAGGCAGAAATCGACTTCCTGACCGCGGTCGTCGACGCCCTTGTACAGAAACTCCCTGGTCTCTATGTCCGTGTTCATGTATACCGGTTGCCCCATGATTACGCCGTAGAGTGGCACGTCCACGACGGCCTCGTCTAGCTTGCGCACTCCGCTTATTTTCATTGACGCCATGGCATCGCCGCCGCTCGCACGGCAGGAAACGATTTATCCTTTCAGCACGTCGCACGAACCTATGCGGATGTACTTCCCGCCAAGCTCCAGCTCCCCGAGGTTGAGCAGCAGGCCGACTAACCCTCCGCAGTTCAGGGAAACGCGGCAACCGTTTTCCAGCACGTACGGAAGCTTGAACTTCACAGCAGTCCCCTCCGAAGTCTTGCCGCTGTATGTCCTTGTCGCGCAATGCACCACATACGGGGTCGAGAATCCCATCGCGTGGCCGAATGACGGGTCGTATCCGGGCATCCCATGATAATTTTTTCACGCACTTCCTTCGATTCCAGCTTCACGTCAGAAATCTCAATCTTCGGCATAATTAGAGGTTGATGCCGAAGGATTAAAGTCTTGCGTCTCAGCGGAACGCAGCACCCGGAAAAGCGTTTATCCTTTCAGACCGATTATTAAATCGCTGATATTGATGAAGCTTGCCGTCCTGTCGGACTTCCACTTCGGGTACGCGTACAACTCAGAGCTTGAGCAGGACAGCTTCGACAACGCCGAGGAGGCGTTGACTGCGGCCATCGCCGGAGGGGCGGACGTGCTGCTGATCGCGGGCGACATCTTCGACCTGCGATACCCGAAGACGCCGGTCTGGACGCAGGCTCTGCGAATCATGAACAAGCCGCTGCTGCGCGACGGCAACGGCATGCGCATGGTCAGCTGCACCAAGGAGCTGAAGCCGATAACGAAGCACACGCTGCAGCACCTGCCCGTGGTGTCGCTGCACGGCAACCACGAGTTCCGCGGCAAGGACAGCAACACGCTGGAGGCGCTCGAGAACGCCGGGCTGCTCGTCCATCTGGAGAAGGACACGATAGTTTTCGAGAAGGACGGCGTGCGCGTGGCCGTGCATGGAATGTCGTGGGTGCCGGACCGCTACGCGAAGCGCGAGCTCGACGCGTGGAACCCGCAGCCCGTGGAAGGATGCACGAATATTCTGATGCTGCACCAGAGCATCGCGCCGTACATCTTCTCACCGCTCGACATGCCCAGTCTGACTTCAGAAAACCTTCCGAAGGGGTTCGACGTCATCTTCGACGGCCACCTGCACCGACCTGGCTCGGACACGGTCGACGGCGTGCCGCTGATGTTCATAGGAAGCACCGTGATTACGCAGTTCGAGAAGGGCGAGGCGGGCGCGGACAAGGGTTATTACGAAGTTGAAATTCTGCCTGACGAAAAACCGAAGATTGCTTTCAGGCCGATCGAGAACGGCCGCAGGTTCTTCTTCGAGGACGTCGCGACCGCCGGCGGGCTGCGCGCGAATGTTGAAAACAAGCTCGATGCGGTTTTATCGAACGGATTCTCGAAGAAGCCGCTGATAAAGATCAAGATCGCCGGCAAGGAGAGCGAGTACGTGCCGCAGGACATGAAGGAGATTGAGCGCAATTACGGCGAGCGCGCGATACTGCGCTTCGTCAACGACCTCGAGTCGCCTGAGATGGACGGCAAGGCGCAACTGCTTCGCAACATGCGCGACGATGGCGTGCCCGTCGAAGAAAAGGGACTGAAGCTGCTGCATGAAAACATGCAGGCGATGCAGTTCGGCTCGTCGTTCGAGACACAGCAGATGTTCGACATGCTCGTCGAGGGCCGCGTGGACGGCGCTTTCGATGTTTTGACAGGCCAGCAGTCGACGCTCGCCGGCATAGCGAAGAAGTGATCGCATGATAACAAAGCTCCGCCTGAAGAACTGGAAGTCGCACGAACAGTCGGAGCTGTCGTTCTCGGCGGGCACGAACGGGCTCGTGGGCATCGTCGGCTCCGGCAAGACGAGCATACTCGATGCGATATGCTTCGCGCTTTTCGGCACGTTCCCGAAGCTGCAGCTGAAGAAGCTGAAGATCGAGGACACGATAATGAAGAAGCCGTCTGTGAAGACGAGCGCCGAGGTCGAGCTCGAGTTCGAGACGGATGGCAAGCGCTTCTCCGTCAAGCGCATCATCGAGCGCGACAAGGGCACGTCGTACAGCGAGTTCAAGGAGGACGGCCGCATAACCGAGTCGCCTGCGACGAAGAACGTGACAGCGGCGGTGGAGCGCGCGCTCAAGGTCGACTATGAGCTTTTCAGCAAGGCAATCTACTCGGAGCAGAACGCGATCGACTACTTCCTCACGCTCGGCAAGGGCCAGCGAATGGCGAAGATGGACGAGCTACTGATGATCGACAGGTTCGAGGAGGCGCGAGCGAACGCGGTGAAGCTCGCGAACCGCATCATCGAGCGAAAGCTTGCGAAGCAGTCCGCGGCCGACCGCGTGAACGTCGCGGAAGCCGAACGCCAGGCAGCGGAGATGCAGAAGGCGGTCGAGGACCTCGAGCTGCAGCGCGCGATGCTCAGGAACGAGCTTGCGGAGATGGTGCGCAGCAGGGACGCCGCCGAGTCGGAAGCGACGGAGCTCCGCAGGGCACGCGAGCAGTCGGAGAAGGCGAGGCGCGACTACTCCGCCATCGAGGCGTCGTTGCGCACGACCGAGGACGCGCTGGCGAGGATGGAGAAGGCGCTGAAGGAGTTCTACGAGCGCGCCGGCAAGTCCGACGCCGCGATAAGCACGGAGGACGCCGCAGCGCTGGCGGCCGTTGTTGAGAATTATTCGAAGAAGATTTCCGACATGAACGACTTTTTGCGAGGCAAGCAGGCCGAGTACGACGCGTCGCAGCGCGAGCTGTCGAAGGCGAAGGCCGGCATCGAGTTCCTGCGTGGCGAGAGGATCGCGCGGCTGGAGAAGGAGTTCGAGGAGAAGCTGGCGGCCAAGTCCGAGTTCGAGCGGCTGCGCGACCGCACCGGCGACAACGTCGTGGAGCAGCTGAAGGACGGCGGGGCGAGGCTGCAGGGCCTCGTCGAGCAGCTGGCTACGGCCAAGGCGCGCATCTCCGACCTGCAGGACCAGATGCGCGAGCTGTCGAAGCTCGATGGCGTGTGCCCGCTGTGCGGCTCCGGCCTGTCTGGCGAGCGCAAGAAGATGATCGTCGGGGAGAAGACGACCGAGGTCAGCGCGCTGATGGAGAAGATAACGAAGGCCTCGGTCGAGAGGATTGCGACCGAGGAGCGCATCTCGCAGCTGCAGGAAGCGGCGAAGAAGCTGGACGCGCTGCTGAAGGAGATAGCCGACCTCGACGCCGTCAACGGTGAGCTTGCAAAGTCCAAGCAGTCGCTCGCGGAGCAGAGCGCGTCGGTCGAGCGCGTCGCGTCGCAGTTCGAGTCGCTGGCGGAGGAGATGCGGATCGTGCGCGAAGGCCTCGATGCGGCGACGTCGGAGAAGCAGAAGCTCGAGATCGTCGCTGCGCAGCTGCGCGACTACGACGCGCAGAAAGCGAGGATGGCGGAGCTTCAGTCCGAGCGCGACAGGATGAAGGCCGCGGTGGATGAGATGGAGAAACAGCTGCCGCTCGGCAGGCTTGAGGACACGGATAGGCAGCTGCGCACGCTCGCGGCTAAGGAACGCGAGCTCGAGATGAGGATAGTTTCCTCGGAGCAACTCGCGAAGGAAAAGTCCGCGCGCGCGGACGAGTACGCGAAAGCAGTGTCGAGCGCGCGCAAGGACATGGACGAGGTCGCGCGGCTCGAGCTGCTTGCGTCCGACCTGAAGGTCTTCGCCGAGGCGCTGAAGCAGACGCAGTCCGGGCTGCGGAAGGAGTTCGTCGAGGCCGTGAACTACACGATGAACAGGCTGTGGCAGACGCTGTATCCTTATCAGGATTTCGTTGGCATCCGCCTGGGCATCGAGGAGGGCGACTATGTGCTGCAGCTGCAGGAACGGTCGCTCGGATGGATCAACGTCGAAGGCGCGGCCTCGGGCGGCGAGCGCAGCATCGCATGCCTCGCAATGCGCATCGCGTTCGCGCTCGTGCTCGTGCCGAATCTAAGAATGATGGTGTTAGACGAACCAACCGCCAATTTGGATTCTAATTCAGTAAAAGTTTTGGCAGACACGCTGAAAGAAAATATAGGCGATTTTATTGAGCAATGCTTCGTCGTGACCCATGACGAGGCTTTAGAGGAGGCCATAACGGGTTATTCTTACAGGTTGGAACGGGACAAGTCAAGAGACGGCGTTACTAAAGTCGTGCGGCTCTGAGTATTGTAGTTTAGGCACATCTACAGTCTCGAGCGCGACAAGGGCAAGGATGAGGTCACGCGAGTAATAGCTCTTTGAGCGTCACTGTAAATCATCGCCGTTCCTTGTGAACCCTTCAAGAGTTTCAATCGAATCGCCCAGCCAGTATATTTTTTCAGACAAGCCGAACATAATCTTCTTGAAGTCATCCGAGTCTAGCGGGATTTTCTTCGTCTGGCGATGTATTGTCATCTTAGCGTGCTTTTGCAACCTACGCTCCGGCACTCCTGAAGTCAAATCCTTCTTCAGTTTTTTGGCCATGCCTCCAGCTGTCCTGAACGCGCCGTCGTACTTATCGCGTATGGCCTTCATCCGCTGCACATACTTCCCAAGCTTCTTTACGTTTCCCTCGTCGGACAAGTATCCCAAGAACGTCTGCTTCGCATAGCCGTCTCCCAGCACACCACCCAGGCCGTCCGTCTCTGCGACGGCCAGGAAGTCGCTCCTGTCCCTCCTGCTGTAACGGAACACCTTGTGCACGAAGCTCTCCTCCGGGCTCCTGTTATGGCCCTTCTGTTCGGCAATGCTGTCGCCTTTGGCGTACCGTCTCGTGTAATCGCCTATGTTGGATAGGTATATCAGGAAATTCACCCCGTTTGGCAGCGGTTTGTGGTACGCTACGAAGTTCTCGATGTTCGGGAACTCTCCCATCAACGTCTTTTCCTCGCCGCAGACGCTGTAAGTCCGTATCATTCCGCATTCCGACGGCTCGTACTTCTGCCAGCCCACCCTCCTCGCGACTTCGTCGAACTTTTCGAAATCTCCGAGTTCCACGAATATGTCGAGGTCGCACGACGTCCTGCGCCTCATGTAATCGCTCGTTACAGGTATGACCGTGCCGAGGGCCGAGCTCCCCCCTATCATGAACTTTATGTTCTCTTCCTCGAGCGTTGTCGAAAGCTCGTTCGACATCTCGGCCAGGAGGTAAAGCGGACAGGCCCTCTGTGCGATGTACTTCGGCCTTATGAATTTGTAGACGGTCGTTTGTTCCGGCATATAGGCTCAATAAACCCTAAAACCCCCAATTATTTAAACACTCCAAAACAGCTGGTTTTTATGACCATACGCTTTTTGCACGACAAGCCTGCGCTGCTGATAACGGACCGCAAGTTCGGCCGCATACTATGCATCGCCGACGTCCACCTCGGCATCGAGCACGAGCTGTACAAGAACGGCGTTGTCATAGCGCCGCAGGCGGAGAAGTTCTACCGCGAGCTCGAGTCGCTGCTGCGCGTGACCAAGGCGACGAAGCTGGTGATACTCGGCGACCTGAAGCACAAGATACCCGGCATAAGCCCGCGCGAGGTGCGCGAGCTGCCGAAGCTGATAGAACCGATATCGAAGAAGGCCGAGACGATACTTGTTAAAGGAAACCACGACACCGAGCTCGAGGAGCTGGCAGGCGAGCACATCCGGATCGTCGGCTCGGAAGGCTTTGCGATCGGGCCGTACGGATTCTTCCACGGGCACGCCTGGCCTGCGAAAGAACTGCTTCGCTGCGACTATCTTTTCACGGCGCACATCCATCCGGTCGTCGAGTTCGTGGACGATTTCGGCTTCCGCCTCGTGGAGAAGGTCTGGGCGAAAGGCGTGCTCGACGAGAAGGTTCTGCGCAAAAAGTACAGCCTCGGGCCGCAGCGGATGAAGAAGGAGAAATTCGCCTTCGGCCACATGGAGACGATAGTCTTCCCGTCGTTCAACCCCATCATCAGCGGCATGCCGCTCAATTCTAAGAACCGCGCCGAAGAAGGCTACCTTGGGCCGCTCATGCGGTCGGGCGCGCTGAAGCCGCAGAAGATGGACGCGTACATGCTGGACGGCACGCATCTCGGGAAGATAACGAAGAAGTTCCTATAGCTCCGCGAGCAGCGTCTTCTCGTCCTCGAATAGCTTCTCGCGCACCTCGGCCAGCACCTTCCGGTCGTCCCTCGACAGATAGGAGACGAGCACGTCCTCCTCGAAGATCGTCTTTCCTGCTACCGGCTCCTCCATGCTTATGGCCACGCGGTCGCCCTTCTTCGCCGAGTCGATATGCTTGCCGTCGCGTTCGATTATCTTTACCTTTCCCACGGCCTTGCCCTCCGGGTCGGCCGCGCGTTTCAACTGCGCGTCCTTCTTCAGGATGCCTGCGAGGATTTCGACGCCTACGATTGCGGGCTTGCTCACGTGGAATATGTGGTCCTTCAGTATGCGCAGCTTCACCGGCCGCTGCACCGCGGCCAGCTTCTCCTCCAGCTCGCGCTCCCTGCGCTCGTACGTCCACTTCTTGTAGTCCTCGACCGTGTGGTATATGACGTCGCTGCTGAAGACCTTGATCTTCAGGTCCTTCGCAATCTCGTCGGCCTCGGGCAGCGTGCGCACGTTGAACGCGAATATCACGCGCTTCAGCTCGTCCTTCGGGCTCTGCGCCTCGATGACGTCCTGCTTGTTCACGGCCCCGACCTCTGCCTTGCGCACGGGTATGCCCTCGGCGCCGACAATCTTTATCATCGCTTCCAAGGCTCCGAGCGTGTCCGCCTTGACGATGATGCCTTCGATGTCCTTCGAGAACTCGACCTGCTCCATGTCCTTCTGCACTTCCGCCTTGGCCGCTTCGATCTCGCTTTCGCGGCGGACGAAGATTATCGGCGAGCCTGCGATGACGTCGTCCATGTCCGGGCCCGCGACCTTCACGCCCGCGGCCGCCGTGACCTCGTCCACGGAGTCGAACTGCCTCTCGACGCGCAGCTCCTTCATCGGCTTCGGCAGGAGCAGGGCCTTGACCTTCGTGGCGATGGGCTGGCGGCTGCCTATGACAGCGTAATCGCCCCGGCGCACGGTGCCGTTGTACACGATGACGTCGAGCGTGGTGCCGAACCCGCGCACGTCCTTCACTTCCAGCACGACGCCTTCCCCCCTGTCCGAAACGGCGAGCTTGTCCTTGAGGAAAAATTGTGACACGCCCGCGATCGTGATGAGGAGGTCCGGAATACCCTCCCCCGTTATCCCGGACACGGGGACGATTGCCACGCGTTTAGTGAAGTCTTCCGCAGTCTCGAACCTGTCGAACCTTTCCGCCTCGAATCCCCGCTGTGCGAGGTCCGTGACTATCCTGTAGAACCTAGAGTCGAATTCCCGTACGACGTCGTCACGCTGCTCCTTCATGGTGTCCGCAAAGCAGCTTCCGGCATGCGGGCTCCAGCCGGACGCCGTGTCCATCTTGGTCGCGGCTATGACGAACGGCGTCTTGAACTGCTTGAGTATGGCCAACGACTCGTCGGTCTGCTTTTGGAACCCCTTGCTCATGTCCACGACGAGTATGGCTATGTCAGCTACGGCGCCTCCCCTCTTCCTCAGCGTAATGAAAGCCTCGTGGCCCGGCGAATCTATTATGAGGAAGCCGGGGATGTCGATTTTCTGTACGGTCGGCGAACCCGCGCACACCTTCTTGATTGCGTCTATGGGCACGTTCGTGGCCCCTATCGCCTGCGTGATTCCGCCCGCCTCGAAGAGCTGGACCGTGGTCCCTCTAATCTTGTCCAAGAGGGTCGTCTTTCCGGAATCCGTGTGCCCTAAAACCGCTATTATAGGCGATCGTATGTTTTTTTCCATGGGCAACCACCGCCAATCCCTTTGCCTCCTTCAAGAGCAACTTGTTAATTGAGTTCTTCTTTTTCAATCTTAAATGCGGTGGAAAAAGACTATAAAATTTGTAAAGCACTGAATCTTTTTCAGTCAGATTTAACGCACCGTTGGCCGATATCAGTATTTTTGACTGTCGTCGTTGCCTCTCAAGTTCGAACCCGATGAGCTCGCCCCACATCTTTAGGTTTTTTCTGCCTGAAATACACAACGAGTAGGTGGCGGAGATTTCTGATTTTTTATTCATCCTCAACCGAGCGAACTTCGGGGTTGAATGGATTCCTAGCCTTTCCAACATCCTCGCTTCACTCCCGAGTAGAGGGTGAACATGATTATCGAGATTTTTCACGATAGACAACGGTATATCCTTTCTATAAAGATAACAGCCGGGTTTCAACATTCCTTTAAACCGTTTTTCAAACCGACCGCGCACCTTCAAGTTTCGATTTATCTGTATTTTCGGCGAGATGTAGAAATACCCCTTGTGAGATACTACGTGTGGATATAACGCCCCTTCGTCACTTAGGGTGGCTCTTAACCAAACTTTTTGATATTCGTCGGAGTCAAACATGTGGTTTGGAACGGATGGGGGATTTGATATCTTGTTATTGCATATGGAAAGACGTACGAACCTTTTGGCGACACATGAAGGAAATGAGATGCATTTGCAGCCATTCCTTTTGTCGATCCACGAAGCAGGTTCGCATCTCTTTCCAATTATCTTTTTCGCGCATTTTTTCATAATGCGTATGAGGTCGTCATCTTTGTTGTTGTATTCGAGTGTGCGAGACCTGACCCTCCCCTCGTTTATTATTCCAGCTTCGAACCTAATACCTTCGGGAGAATCAAAGTTGAATGGAAATTCAGGATTGCTAATAGTATCTATTTCAGACAATCCCCTCCTGACGGTACCGGGCTTTACTTCGGAAAACACCCTCAATTTCTCAATGGTTTTTACCTCAACAAACCCGTCGTTGACAAACCTTTTCCAAGAAGCGGCTTGAATGCCAACAATATTGGCTATCTGTTTGCTGGTCAATATGCGATTTTTGATACGATTAATTATACGATTTCTAACTCCAGGCCTTAATTTTACCTTAGAGAATGGACTATCCGTATAATCTACCGAATTTTTCATCTTCATACCTCTGCGCGTCCAACGGCGAGAAACGCCCAAACCCCTCGATGAGGACTAGCAATATGAGAAGGCGAAATAAAAACAGCCTATGTAATATTACTCACATAGAAGTATACACTTTTCGGGAGTAAACTTCCGCTGAGAATATCCATCCCTTGGAGTATTCGAACTCTTGAATGATATGCCTTTTTCTGCTTATTTATTGGGGCCGGCCGTCCGAAGCGGCTCGGCGATAAAGTAATCAACTCGCAATCCGATATTCTAACTAGCGATAACCATGATCACGATGCAGGAGATGGAGCCGCTGGCGCTGTGCATTGTCACGCAGCAGATGTTCGATAAGCGATTCCGAACGGCGTTCTGCGACAACACGCTGCTGCGCGAGCGCGACCTGAGGCTCGAGCCCGAACTGCTCCGGATGAAGCGCGAGATGAACTCGGGCATGACCGAGCGCAAGTACATCGAGGGCCACAAGGCGAACATCGTCAACAACCTCGACAGGATAGTGGCGATGGTGACACGCTACGCGAAAGCGGACATCCACGGCGCGGAGTCCGTTGTGCGGAACGGCAAGGATATGATGCGCAAGGTGCTCGCAGCTGACACGTTCGAGGAAATAAGCGGCATGGACGCCGAGTTCAAGACCAAGATAACGCTTGCCGTTTACGAGCTCTTTGTAAGGCATTCGAAGATGACGCAGTAGTCGCTGTTCGCGGCTGGGTGCATGGCCATGATGCGGAACGACGTGAACGAGGAGATAGACAGGCTGAAGGCGAGGAAGGTGGAGCTCTCGAACAAGATGAACATGGTCACGAGCTTCGACGAGAAGGACGAGCTGAAGGAGGAGATAGGGAGGCTTAACGCGCAGATAGCCACGCTCGAGAAGCTCAGGCTCGAGTAAACGGCGCGTATCGGATTTTTCTGGTGAAGCTGAAATGCCGGCAGTCAAGAAAACACGGGCGAAAAAGCGCACGTACGAATTCTGGACGGACCAGATAGCCGACAAGACGATTGGCCGCAAGAAGTTTCTATATACCGACGACACGATAGCGAAACCGAAGGAGTTCGTCGTGAAGACGTCCGCGTCGATATCGGGTGTGCTCCACATCGGCCGCCTTAGCGATACGATCCGCGGCGAGGCCGTGGCGCGCTCGCTGATAGACGCGGGCGCGAAAGCAAAGCTCATCTGGGTCGCGGAGGACATGGACCCGCTGCGCAAGATACCCGAAGGCGTGCCCGCCAGCTACGAGCAGCACATCGGCGCGCCCGTGACTGACATCCCGGACCCGTGGGGCTGCCACAAGAGCTACGCCGAACATCACGTCTCGAAGTACTTGGAGACGCTCGACGAGTTCGTCGCGCTGAAGATGCAGAAGTTCTCGATGCGCGAGGAGTACAGGCGCGGCTCGTTCAATCCTTATATCAAGAAGCTGATGGCCGCGGTCGAGCAGCTCGTCGAGATACAGAACAAGTACCGCGACACCAAGCTCAGCGCCGCGACGTGGAGCCCGTGGAGTCCGATATGCGGCAGCTGCGGGAAGATAATAACGCCGCGCGTCACCGAGGTGCGGGACGGCAAGGTGATGTACAAGTGCAGCGACTATGCGTTCGAGACGCGCACCGCAAAGGGCTGCGGCCACGAGGGCGAGAACGACCCGCTGAAGGGCGATGGCAAGCTGATGTGGAAGGGCGAGTGGGCTGCGCAGTGGGCACGCTGGCGCGTGTCAGCGGAGGGCGCTGGCAAGGAATACCATGTGCCGGGCAGCGCGTTCTGGATCAACGCGGAAATCTGCGAGCGCGTGCTGCGCTTCCCTGCGCCTGCGCCGATATTCTACGAGCACCTCATCATCGGAGGGCAGAAGATGTCCGCGAGCGTCGGGAACGTCGTCTATCCGGCCGAGTGGCTGAAGCGCGCGCCCGCGGAGCTGCTGCGGCTGCTGTTCCTGAAGGATCCGATGCGCACGCGCGACTTCAGCTGGCAGGCGCTGCCGCAGTCATTCGACGAGCTCGACGACCTCGAGCGCGTGTACTACGGCAAGCGCAAGCTGAAGGACGAGCGCGACGCGTACAACGCGAAGCGGCTTTTCGAAATCGTGAGCCTGAAGAAGCCGGCGAAGGCGTACGCGAAGAAAATCGCGTTCAGCACGCTCGCGGAGCTTGCGAAGACGGCGCCGCAGCAGAAGCGCGCGGAGTTCCTTGTGAAAAAGGTGAAGGAGCTCGGGCTCGCGGACAAAGTAACGCCGCAGCTGAAGAAGCACATCGAAGATAGGCTTGCATTCGTGGAAGCAGGCGAGACGCCGCCTGCGGTGCAGCCGCGGAAACAGAGGCTTTCGGATTCGGAAAAGGAACTTGTAACGAAGCTTATCGGCGCGATCGAGCGCGAAAGCGACGCGGAGAAGCTGCAATCGGCGATATTCGGCATCGCAAAATCGAGCGGCATGGTGCTTCCAGAGTTCTTCAAGATTGTTTACCGTATTCTGTTCAACTCCGACCGCGGCCCCCGGCTCGGGCAGTACATACTCGATGCAGGCAAGACGGAAGTCATCAAAAAGTTCGAGGATGCGATAAGGAGTTGAGTTGGCATGGCGACGGATTTTTCGCGGATGAAGGAGATTAAGGTTTCCTTAAATCCGCTGGGCATACGCGAAGTTTATTCTTTGTGGGACGGGAATGGCAACAAGATAGGCAGCGTGAAAATCAAGCGTCCGCTGTGGTGGCATATGCTGGATTTTGATATCTTGAATATCCATGGAGAAGTTGTCACCAGCGTGAGGACCAAAATCAAATATACGGATGCCAGTTTCTGGCTAAACACAATCAGACGAATATTCAGACTAAAACTCAAAGGAGGAACAGCAGTGATCACGAACGCACAAAACAGAACCTTGGCGAAAGTCGATGTCCAGTGGCCTTTAGTCGTATACGGCAACAGAGGAAAAGCCTCATTCAAAATCAATTATAACGATTATCCATGGAAGCTGGTATTCAGACCAGCTGTCGCCAAATTCACAAAAAACTTGGGTCTGATTAATAGTTCTTTTAAAATCGAACTGACTAAACCAATCGATATGAAAATCGTCAGCTCTGCTGCGATATTAGCATTACTCTGTCGCTCAATGGAGGTTGCGTCATGGCTTTTTTAATTTTATATCCGCATATCGAAATCGAAGATTGAAATTCCTGCGCGCAGAATATATAGTATGTCCATTTTTTCCGACGCAGAGTCCAGCGTGTTCGCGAACGAGGACGTGCTCTCGATGGAGCATCTACCGGAGATGATGCCGCATCGCGAGAACGACGTGCAGCAGCTCGCGCACAACCTCAAGCCGGCCGCGCGCGGGAGCAAGCCGCAGAACACCTTCATCTTCGGCCCGCCTGGCATAGGCAAGACGGCCGTTGTAAAATACGTGTTCCGCGAGTTCGAGGATTACAGCGAGCGCGTTCGCTGCGTCTACGTCAACTGCTGGGACTACCGCACGAGCGCGTCGCTGCTGACGCAGCTGATCATAGAACTGGGCGTGTTCGTGCAGCGCCGCGGATGGAGCAGGGACGAGATAATGCAGAAGCTCGTGGAGGCGCTGAACAAGCGGGCGAAAGCCTTGATAGTCTGTCTGGACGAGGTCGACCAGCTCGACCCCGAGGCGCTGTACGACCTGCTGCGAATCAATCAATACGTAAAGATCCCCGTGGGCATAATATTCATCTCGAACAACCCGCACGTGTTCGCGAAGGCGGAGCCGCGCATCCAGAGCAGCCTCGGCATCGAGGAGCTGGAGTTCAAAGCGTACACGCTGGACGAGATGAAGGACATCCTCGGCAAGCGCGCGAAGGAGGCGTTCCGCGCGTACGACCCGACCGTCGTGACGCTTGCGGCGAACCAGGCCGTGCAAAAGGGCGGCGATGTGCGCGTGGGGCTGCAGTGCCTTATGAAGGCCGGGCGAGCGGCCGAGCGCAGGAATGCACGGAAGGTCGGCGTGGACGACGTGCGCGCCGCGCTGAAGAGCGTCGACGAGGTGAAGCCCGCGATAATCAAGGAACGCGTGAGCGAGCACGAGAGGCTGCTGCTCGACGCGCTTGCGGGCGGAAAGAAGCTAAAATCGGCCGAGCTCTACGAAAAGTACCGCGCGCTAGCGAAGAAGGCCGGAGTCGCGGACGTCACGGACCGCGCGCTGCGCGACTTCGTGAACCACCTCGCAGAACTGGGCATGCTGGAAATCAGCGAGAAGAAGACCGGCAAGAGCCGGCTGGTGTGTCTGTCGGGCAGGAAGGCCGCAGTCACGTCTTGACGCATTTTTTCTTCGTGCGGCAGTCCTTGCAAAGCGTCAGGTAGCCGGCGCGGAACAGCTTGCCTGCAGCCTTGGAAGACTTTCCGCAGCAGTCACAGGACTTCTTCATGCTATAAAATTGGTTTTTAGCTTATTTAGGGTTTTCGAAGAAAGGGATTGAAACGAAAAATCAAAAAATTCCTGAAGAAGGATGCTTTTACTTCTTCTTCACCATCGGCAGGCCTGTCGGACCTTCCATCACGGTATACTTCGGATCCATATCGACCGCGCCGTCCTGGCTCTTGCTGAAGAAGAACAGCTTGGATCCCTTCGTGCCTACGTCCCTCGAATGCAGCCAGTACATCTGGCCCTTGCTGTTAACGTGCGAATACGCCATCATCAATGCGCCTCCTTTCAAACGTTTTTCAACGCGTTTTGATTTTTCTAGATTGTCGGCCGATGCTTATTAAGATGTGTTTTCGCCGGCCGTGGTTCAGCCCGGCAGCACGACCGTCTCCTCGGCCTGCGCCACCTTGCCGCCCGACTCCTCGCGCAGCACCGGATAGCTGCGCAGCGCGCCCGTGACCAGCAGCTGGTCGAGCGCCATGCCTATCTTCAGCGCGCTCATCTGAGGCTTCAGTTCGCGCAGCCAGCGCTTCGCGAACGGCAGCTCGCTGAACTGCGTCTTCGCCGCTTCGAGGATGCGTCGCGCCTCCCACAGCCGCGCGGGCCTGTCCTGCACGTACGCGAAAATCTCAATCGGCTGCGAGTCGTGTATCAAGCCGACGCCGTCCGTTGCGAACACTTCCATGGCCACGGCCTGCCCGGGCTGCAGCTGCTGCGCGTTCGTGTTGCGGCCGTTCGGGATGGAGAGCGTGGCGTGCTGCGTGTAGCGCTCTAGCCCGTGGCCGCAGAGGTTGCGCACGGGGTTGAAGCCGAGCTCCGTCACGGTCGCGTCGACGGCCTCGGAAATATCCATGACCTTCGTGCCCGGCTTCATGATCTTCAGCGCCTCCTCAAGCGCCTTCTCCGCCGCTTCTATCAGCGGATGCGTGCTCTGGCCGATGCACACGGTGAACGCGCGGTCCCAGATGCAGCCGTCCACGTGCGTGCCGATGTCGATCTTCACGAGGCCGCCCTGCTCCAGCCGCAGCGTGTCGCCTGCGGCGGGCGCGTAGTGCGCCGCGTTCTCGTCGATGGAGACGTTCACTGGGAACGCGACGCCTCCGCCGAGCGACTTTATCTTCGCCTCGATCTTTTCAGCCACGTCGAGCGCGAGCGCGCCCTCCTTTATCAGAGGCTTCGCGTAAAGGATGACCGCGTCCGATATCTTCCTCGACTGCTCGTATTTGCCGCGCATGTCCGCGTCCATGCATGGATATGGTGCGGGCAACGATAAAAACTTTCGAGGGCTCGTCTCCTACCTCTACTCCCTGAACTTGATGAATATGCCTATCGCGGTTATCAGCACGAGCACGACGCCTGCTACGATCCATATCTGCGGGTCGGACCACATCGGAGCGTCGTACACCGATACGACCGAGGCTACGCCGCTCGCGATGCCGGTCGGTATGTCAGCCATGTTCCACTATTCGCCTTTGGCGGGAATAAATAATCCTATAACGATGTTATATTTTTAAGCCTGCGGCCGCATAATTAGGAGCATGAAGCCGTTCTGCGAGGTCATCGTTGCCGATGTCCTGCCTGCGCTGCGCGCGATAGTGACGGCCGAGCTGTCCAAGGACTATGGTCTGACGCAGGTGCAGATATCGCGCAGGCTCGGCATATCGCAGCCGGCCGTGTCGCAGTACAGGAGCGAGCTTCGCGGGCACAACGTGCGCGTGCTGACATCGGACGAGAAGGTGATGGCGCTCGTGCACAGGCTTGCGCACGACGTCGCGATTTCCGACCCGGACGCCGCGCACGTGCACAGGTCGCTGTGCGCGATATGCCGCAGGATACGCGAGCGCGGTCTGATATGCAAGATGCATGCGGGATCGAACCCGAACATGGTCTCGTGCAGGCTGTGCATGGAATGAGCGCGCCTAGCGCTCGCGGATCTCGACTTCCTCCTTCCTGCCTTTGAGCATGTCCTTCAGCTGCGACAGCTTCCGCGCCACGCTCTCAAGGAAAGGCTGCTTCACCATCTGCGGGGGCTGCGGCTGCGCGGCGAACCTGCCGGCCACAGGGATCATATGCTTGGGCTTGAACGAATAATCCACTGATTTGGGCGCGAACACGTCCGGCTGGAACGACGGCTGCTGCAACTGCTGCTGCGGCTGCATCTTCTGCGGCGCGAACGATTTCTTCATGCCTGGCAGCTTGTCCGCAAGCGAGTCTAGCCTGTCCTTCATATCGCCTACCGCCTGCTTGCCCTTCTCCGCAGGCGACTTGAACGTGTAGCTGCCTGTGCGGGCGCTGTAACCCCTGCCGGGCCACAACAGGAACGCGAGAACCAGAACTGCGATCGCCACTACGGCCGCGACTATCCACGTCGTCCATTCCGTAGCCTGCGCCTGCTGGATCTGCGATGCAGACGCCTGCTTCTCCGCAGCCAGGTCGGACTCCGCGCCTGCGATGAGCGCCTGCGCCGCGTCGAGCAGCTGCTGCGCGCCGAAGTAGTCCCCGGACGCGATGGCCTGCGCCGCCTGGTCCAGCTTCTGCCCCGCCTCGGCCGCCTTCTGCTCGGACGAAGTCTGGTTGGTCAGACCCGCATCCGCCTTCATCTCGCGTATGTCCGTGAGCAGCGAATCGACGCTGGCTCGGTAGTCCGACAGCTGTGTCGATATCGCAGCAACGTCGCCGACCGCAGGCATCACGCGCAGCACGAAGCCCGAGGTTATGCTGCGGTTGGTTGTCATGGCCCTGAACGTGCCGGCGTAGTCAGCTATCGCCGCGGAAGCGGGCGGGGTGAAGTTAACGAGGAACGCGGCGCTGTAGCCCGAGGCCACGGTCGCGGACGTGGCGTTGATCGTGTACCAGCTGGATGTTATGTTGTCGACCGTGATGTTCATGGGCTGCGAGGCGTTGCCGACGTTCTTCACAACGACCACGGTGCCGTTCGTCGACTCCCTCGTCACGGCAACGAGCGTGTCCGCCTTCGTGAAGGATATGTCCGCGGCGTAGCTGAGCACGCGCAGCATGTTGGTGACGCTGCTCGACGAGTAGTTCGCGGTCGTGCTCGTGTTGCACCAGTAGACGTAGTCCGACGTGGCAAGCGTCTGTATGTCAGGGTTGGACATGGCCACGCCGTTCCTGTACAAGTATATCGTCGCCCCGCCAGCGTCCGACGTGCACGCGACGGACGTCTGCACGCCCCTGAGCACGCTCCAGCTGGGCACCACGGACAGCGCCAGGCCCGGGGTTATCTTCGCTACGGTCGACTCCGTAAGCGTTGTGGCGTTCCAAGAGCCGGCCGAGTTGTTCGCGAAAACGCGCCAGCTGAGAACCATCGGCTGCGTCGCGTTCAGCGCGTACGTGGACTTGTTCGTGCCTGTTATGCGAGTCATCGTGTAGTTCGTGGCCGTGCCCGTGGCGTTGTGCTGCAGTAGCGCGACGCTGAAGGCGGTCGCGTCGTTCAGGTCGCTCCATGTTATGTTGAAAAGCGCGAATGCGTTGAGATACCACGTCGTTGGTATTGTAGTGGATACGGAGTATGACGGCGGAGGCGCCCTGACCCGCAGTATGTACGTGCAGCAGGTGACGTTAGCCGAGTAGTTCGCGTTGCCGGTTGAGTTCATCGTGAACGAATAGCTGCCTATGGGCAATGACGACGATGTGTATGGGTTTATTCCGGGCTGCATGCCTCCTCCAGTCACGTTAGTGTAGAGCGTCACCGACTGTCCGACGCCGGTCACGTTGATAGGGTTGCCCCAGTTGATCGTGTAGCCGGTAGCTGCATTCCCGTTGAAATACATGGTCATCGGGTTATATGCCTTGGTCACGTTGTACACGCCGAGACCTCCAGTGCTCTCGTTAAACGAGTCGCCTGCGAACCACTTCCACGTGTAATTGCCGGGAAGCAGGTCCGAGAGCGTGATGCCGTAGCCGTCCAAGCTCTGGTTCGAAACATTCGACAAGGCGCCGCCGCCGTAGTTCGTATAGTTGATCGCGCCGTTCCATTCGAACTTCACCCACGCGACCGCTACGTTGTCCGGGCAGGTCGCGTTGAACGTATAGTTCTTGGATGGGCCGTACTGCGGCGTTGACGGCGACGTGGTGTTTGCGATGAAACCCGGCGGTGTCAGGTCCGAGATGGAGACAGTGACGTTCTCCGAGACGTAGATGCCGGAGCTATCGTTTGTGGAGACGTTGAAATTATAACTGCCGCTAACGGTCGAAGTTGTCAAGCGGAACCAAAAACTAGCAGAGGCACCGGACGCTATTGTCGGAGATGCGGTCGCGTTGTACCAGTATGCAGTGGTCGGCAGCATCGAAGTGGACCACGTGCCGTTCCCGTTGTTTGTCAGGCCGTCGGGGCTGGAGTACGTCACCTGGGACGGGATAGTGATCATAACCTGTCCTATGCCGGCCGAAGGGTTGCTTATAGTGAAGTTCACTAGGAGGTTGCTCGTGCCCGAAGTGAGCGCCGACTGGTTGAGCGTCGCAGTGAACGTGGCCGCGCGCGCGGCTGCTGGGATAATCAAAGCCGAAACGACAATCGCTGCAAACAGAACCAAGTCCCTCTTCATGTAGGCCGCCACGGTTACCTATGTCCTAATTGGCTTTAGCAGGATAAAAAATAAAACGAGGCGCTCCCGGCGTGATTCGAACACGCGACCTTCACTCTATCCCGGATTCGGGTACTTAGGGGGTTCAGCAGGCATATGCCTATTGCTGCTCTATCCAAACTGAGCTACGGGAGCCCCTACACTTATTTTGTTCCCATGTTTAATATATAAAACATCACTTTTTCGTAGCCCAGTATACTTCCCTCTGCATACAACCGAATTTTTAAAACCAATCATACGACTAAATTTGTTTATGTTTTCTGCGTCTACTCGCAAGTAAACGTCGTATGCATCGTTTGTAGAGTCGTCCCACCTAGTGGTTGCTATTCCTAGTTTTTTATGGAGCATCATTAGCTGCCTAGAAATCAAATCACTTTTCGTCTTTCCGCATATTGACCCGTCCGATTTCACGCAGCCTTCGTCATCCCAAAAGGCCGATAAAAATTCGCATATTATGAGATTGGCAGAATTGAATATTATTTTTGGTATTGACGCCGCCTTTGATGATGTACTGTAAGATGGTGAAATTTTGAACAAGAAATCCGCGAGATTTCTATTATTGTAAAACAATCTTTTGACAATGTGCACGCTTTTGACATCCAGCTCGTTGGAAGGGTTCAATCCAAACACCCTTTTCATATCACGTTTGAACTCTTGTATAGATTTTTCCGAAACATTTGCATAATTGACACCGTCTATACCTACGCCGCCATCGAAAAAACAATGACCGAGTATCCTAGCTAATGGTTTAGTTAGTTTGGCAGGTATTTTGATACCTCGTCTTTTCTTCTTTCTTTCAGACAGGAGTTTTGCGTCTAAACGTCTCTTACCAGCGGAGGACATCTTAACCCCGTTGGAATATTTATAACAAGATCCAACACTCAAGCCTACCCCTTTCGATATTTCCTTATAAGAATGTCCTTCCTTTCTCATGGAACATATTTTCGAAATTTCAAAAAACGATAATTCTAGCATATATGTCAAAGATTAGTTCGGCATAGTATTACTTTCGAGGGAGTGCGCTTCCGCTGTCTTCCGCTTGCATGCAATTAATATATTCTGAAAAATTCAAACATATTTCATGGTTTCCGACAAGAAGATGCAGCGCGTGGCGCGCAACATGGTGCGCGTGAACTTCGGCGTGAAGCCGAAGGACGTAGTTTCGATAGCCGCCGGGCCGAAGTCGCTGAAGTTCGCCGAGGCGCTCGCGTACGAGTGCTCCATGGTCGGCGCGCAGCCGCACATAAGCTACGGAAGCGACGAGCTGTCGCTGAGGATATACAACCGCATAAACCCGCGGTTCCTGAAGTTTTGGCCGAAGCACGCCGCCAGCGATTTGAAAGTTGTAGACGTCGAGATGGTCTTGGACGACTCCAATCCTTTCGTCGCGCGGAAGATGCCGCAGAGGAAGATCGAGATTCGGCGCAAGGCCATAAAGAAGTTCCGCGAGATGAAGGACCGCAAGCTCTTCAGGAAGGAGCTGCGCTCCGCGCTCATCGGCTTCCCCACGGAGGAGGACGCGCGCGCGATGTGCGTGCCATTCACGAAGCTGGACCGCATCTTCTGGGACACGCTCGACGTGGACTTCCACAAGCTGCACGCGTTCAACGAGCGCATGCGCAGGCTGATGCGCGGCACGAAGACCATACGCATAGTCGGAGACCGGACCGAC
>Ga0315273_10000127_pt1 | contig 66880 bp, 70 predicted proteins | sample YL17G02_0_MG_FD_205753 | JGI IMG/M metagenome (GOLD analysis project Ga0315273, IMG submission 205753) | Sediment microbial communities from Yellowstone Lake, YNP, Wyoming, USA - YL17G02_0 | ecosystem: Environmental > Aquatic > Freshwater > Lake > Sediment | place: USA: Wyoming | collected... | reverse complement strand
AATCATTACAGAAAATTAGGCCCAGGAATTACGCGTTATGAGCCTAATTTGTGCGAATCAGCAGCCACTTAAGCTCCATGCTGCTCTCCAAATTGTTAAGGTGCTTACTTCTCCGACAAACTGCTAGGATTTTGGTAGCATAGGGGGTCAGGATATTTGCAACTATTCCCATAACTAGACCCGACAATATACTTAAAAACAGATTCAGGTTTTCCATTTGTCAATCTCCCAAATTGAATTTAGTGGTTATGATGAACTGAGCAAAACTTGCTTCCTTTGTGTTCACTGCAACGGTTTGCATTAGTGACAGCTACGCGGGCATGGACTCTGCCTAAGAGCAGGATCGCGCAACGTGCTTGGGCGCAGTATAAACCAATTTCCTTCCAGCCGATTTCCGCAGCAGGCTCAATCCATGCTTGACAACTTCTACTCATCGGCAGCCATCATTGACCTTAAGCGACCTTACGCTAAATTTTGGGCTTCCGCCATAGCAGATGAAATAATTTCTTCCTTGACGCCCTTCTTCCGCAGGCTTTCAATCAATGCAGAAATTTCTACACTGCCTTCAAGACGTTCAAGATCTGCCCGCAATCCCTGGCCAATATAAGCCTTGGCCAGAGCCTGATAACCAGAAAAACCAAGCATGGGCGCAACACGTTTGAGGTCATCAATCACATCGTTATGGATGCGGATGCTGACCATTGTCATCGGGCGGTCCTTTCGTAAACGCTGTGCAATTTTATTGATTTTCATATGCTTCTCTTTCTTCTCTTGTAACCAATCGGGCGTTGACTCTGCCTGAGAGCAGCACCGCGCAGCGTGCTTGGGCGCAGTATAAACCAATTTCCTTCCAACCGATTTCGATAGGCTTATTCCATGCTCGACAATTATTTCATCGGTCGGTGGCTCTTGGTTTTACGTACCCATCTGAGATTTAAAATTTTTCAAGCCTTCTCGAAATTCCTTGATTTTACTTGGGGCTATGTAAACATATTCTACAATGGCTCGAAAGAATTCATCTATTGTTCTTACCTGCCAAGGCTGTACAGAATCTTCAGGCGCGTGCGCGCCAATATTTCCAAGCAGTCCCAATAAATCCGTTACCTCAATGAGTGTAGAAGGGATTTCTCCTTTTGTTGACAGCTCATTCAGCATTTTTTGCAACGTGCCGTTTTTTGCGCCTCTATCTTCGCATAATGCTTCTAGCGCACGCCTAATTTGAACAGCAAAAGCATTAGGGGCTAAGCTTTTTATTTGTAAGGCTTCACTGTAAATCTTTGAGACTGTTTTTGGTACTGATGAATGCAACTCACCTGATTCAGGATATTCAAGGTCTCCCGAAGTGAAATACTTATCATCAGGTATATCTTCAACTGCGCGATATACAAGAATGTGATTACAAGTTTCGCAACTGGCAACAAAATAAACTACAGTCAAATCGATTTCTTCGCCATCTTCGATAAACCACCCTGTACCGCTTGTAAGGGTTTTGAAAACCCTTAGGGTCTCGTTTTATTATTGAACAATATCGTACGGGTTGATATTCGTGCCACCCACGCGGATCTCAAAGTGCAGGTGTGCTCCAAAGGAATTGCCAGTATTGCCTGAAAGACCGATCAACGTACCCTGTCCCACGCTCTGACATTGCCCAACATTGATCTGGCTCAAGTGGGCATAGACCGTGACGTAGCCGCTGCCATGATCAATCTGTACAACGTTGCCATAACCATAGTTCCAGCCTGAGGCCGCCATGGTGACAACACCGGAACCCGCCGCATAAACAGCAGAGCCTTCCGGAGCTGTAATATCAATTGCAAGATGTCCGGGGCCATAGCCATTACCAGAAAGGCTGTGAGCATCTGCTGGCCAGCCAAAACCGGAAGCCACCGGGCCGCCGCCACAAGCATTGCTGCCAAAATCAGATGTACCCGTACTGCCGTTATTGCTGCGGGATACGGTTGTTAGGTCTGCTTCCCAATTGCGCAATTCGCGTGAGCCGCCGGGGATCATCACCGTTGTACCAGTTTCAACCTTTGGATCCGTCAGGTCAATATTATTGCCGGGGAAGGTTACGATATCATCAACTTTGGCTTCAAACTTCGCGGCAACGGTCTCAAATGTATCGCCGTCTTTCCAATCATAGTACATGCCGTCCACAGGCGGGATGAGTAGTTCCATGCCAGGCTTTAAGTTATGCGGATTATCTTCCAGCGATTTATTGACGTACAGGATCGTTTCGGATTTAATTTTGAATTCATCGGCAATCGCCAGCATGGCATCGCCGCGCGAAACGCGATATTTGACCGGCTTATAGCGCGGCCGTTCGGGGATATTTGTCTTAAGCTGGAGATCGCGCTCGATGGCAGACGTCCCGTTCCCAACGGACACTGGAACTGGCAGCACCACCTCCGGCGGATTCTCGTCTGGCGCCGCGGTGGGAACCGGAGCCATGACGCTTACAGATTGAGTTGATTTCCACCACAACGCAGAGAAAAGCATGGCGACCACGATCAACACGGTCATGCCCCAACTGATGAACGCGAAGCGATCTGCTTTGCCGCGCGTAGGCAAAGTAGAACCACGGTCAGCTTGTGATTCCACTTTTTTTAACTTCTGCAGTTTTATGCGGATCGACTCTAATAACTTTTTCATGCTTCTCTTGTAAGATTATCAAGAAATTCCATATTATTTTTGGCGCGATCAAGGCGGGTGATAATGGCTTCCGTCGCAACGGAATTGTCCATGCCTGCGCCTTGCGGCGGCGGCGAGATCATTTGAATATACATACGACGCATCAGCCAGACGCTCTTGAGGATATCCGGGCCAAGTAGCAGGTCCTCACGACGCGTGGATGAACGTTCGATATCCACCGCCGGGAAAATGCGGCGCTCCTGCAGTTTTCGGGAGAGGATCAACTCCATGTTGCCTGTACCCTTGAACTCTTCGTACACGACATCATCCAAACGTGAACCTGTATCTACAAGGCACGTGGCAATGATTGTCAACGAGCCGCCTTCTTCAATATTGCGCGCCGCACCGAAGAAACGCTTGGGCGGATACAACGCCGAAGGATCCATACCACCCGAAAGCGTGCGTCCCGATGGATTGACCACAAGGTTATAAGCACGCGCCAGGCGGGTGATCGAGTCCATTAAGATTACCACGTGGCGGCCGATCTCAACCAGTCTCTTAGCGCGGTCTAATGCAAGCTCCGCCGTGCGGACGTGAGCCGTGACCGGTTCATCGAATGTGGAAGCCACAACTTCTGCATCCACGGAACGGTCCATATCCGTCACTTCTTCGGGGCGTTCACCTATCAATGCAACGATAAGATGAACATCGGGATATTTTGTTGAAATGGAATTTGCAATTTGCTTAAGGATGGTTGTCTTACCCGCCTTGGGAGGTGAAACGATCAGCCCACGCTGGCCGCGGCCAATGGGAGCAATGAGATTAATTAACCTGGGCGCAATCGTATCATGATCCAATTCAAGGTCAAAACGGGTTTCCGGGAAAATCGGCGTCATATTCTCAAAGATGGGCCGGCGAACGGCATCTTCAGGGTCCACGCCATTGACCGTTTCCACTTTGAGCAATCCGAAATGTCTTTCTGATTCACGCGGGGGTCTTACCTGACCAATCACCAAGTCCCCCGATCTCAAATCATACCTGCGAAGCTGTGCCTGCGAAACATAAACATCCTGGTCGTTAATTCTATAATTCGTAGCACGCAGGAAGCCTATGCCTTCGCTCATTATTTCAAGGATGCCACCGCGCAGTTCAATGCCTTCTTTTTGCGCCTCAGCTTCGCTGATCATCATGGCGAGTGTTTCTTTTTTGAGCCGGTTGAAATTCGGAATATTCAGCTCTTTCGCCATTGCGCGCAATTTGTGAAGCGGTTGGTTTTCAAGTTCAAGTAGTTTCATGTTTTCTCTTATCTGTGAAATGGGAAGTCAAAATAAACCAGCGCCCCCTGATGTGGGGCTGGCAAGGTTTTATATGGGATTGGTACAGGTTGGATTTCTTCCAAGGTTCAGTCGTGGACCCTCAACACATGCAAAAGCACCTTGCGTTGGAAAGTCAATTCGTTATCATGTGAAATATCTGGGGAAGTATCAGGATTATAGCACGTTCGTTCATTAGATGCAAGAAAAATTTCACCGACAATATTTTAAGCCAGGCATGGATGTTATATGTATGCCCACGGTCATAAATTGCGCTTCCCTCCTTCTAAAAAAGCGCAATTTTTGACCGCCCTGGGTATAATCGGTGCATGGCAAACCAATCCCCGGCCCGCTTTTGGACGCGCGACTCATCCATTCTGCTTGGCGGATTCCTGCTCACCATCTTTTTGATCGTTTACATCTGGTGGCCGCTCGCCGAAGAATATCTCGCGTATATGGATTGGAACGGCTCCTGGTGGCTGTATATGGACTGGCTGTTGCTTGGCGTTTTCTTTTTCATGTCTGTTACCATCATCGCGCGCGCAAATCTCACAACAGACTTGCTGATCGTCTTCGTCGGCATCTGCGGCGGGCTGGCAATCGAATCCTGGGGAACACAGACCAATCTCTGGCATTATTACACCGCGGAACGTCCGCCGTTGTGGATCATCCCCGCCTGGCCGATTGCCTCTTTATCCATTGACCGCATTACAAGATCCTTGAACTGGATCAATGAAAAAGGAAGCGCGAGAATCAAACAGACTTCTCTCCAATCTCTTTTCTCTATTCTCTATTGGCTCACCTTCGCTTCTTTCCTAACCCTGATGCTGGTCTTCGTTTCCCCGACCTTTGACAAGTCCTATACCTGGCTCTCCCTGCTCCTTTGTATTTTCATCACCCTCACACCAACGGATTATCGCTACGCATTCCTCACTTTCGTCGCGGGCGCGGGGCTTGGATATTATCTGGAATTATGGGGCACCACGCGCGAGTGCTGGACGTATTACACATTTGAAACGCCACCTTTCTTTGCGGTGCTGGCACATGGCATGGCCGCGGTCGCATTTTGGCGGGCGGGATTGATCGTGAATATGGTCGTGGGGTTGGTCAAAGGAAAGATGCAGGGAGAAAGAAGAGAATCGATGGTTGAGTAGGGTGGGGACTGGCCGGCAAATTATTTAAGACTGAAAGTCTGTGTTGATGCCAATTTAGTAATTCCCAGCCATGTATAACTTTCCATCATCAATGCAAAAACCAAAACTCCGGGATTTCCTCGGAGTTCGCTTTCTTTTTATCCAGCCACAGGTGAGACTTGGTATTCAATCCTGCTCGGCACATTGACCCGCTGTGAAGCATCCATTATTTCCAGCGAGACAAGATTGCCTTTATTGTCATAATCCAGAATCACACCAGGCTTATCCTCGTCACTTTACCCCTTCAGGGCACACGTCAGCGACAGGGGTTTCGGTAAAAATAATTGTCAGGGTATCGGTTTCACGGTCGTAAATGACTTTCATGGTTTATCTCCAATACTTCTCGATCTTGCTTGTTCGGTAAAAAGTATTGCATTAAAACTTCATCTCCCTTTGCAATCTTCGTGTTAATGCCTTTTGCACTTTTCCCACAACCTTCTCCGGGTTCATCAACTCGCGAAGTCCCACACGCGGACAACGCTCCAGCCCATCTTCCTCAACTTGCGCGTCACAACCCTGTCCCTGATCTTATTTCCATCCAGTTTCTTCGCCCAAAACTCCTGATTGTTCTTTGGCATATTCGAATGTTTGGGACAGCCATGCCAGAAACAACCATCTACATACAGCACGACGTCCTGATTTATCGGGCAAAGGCTGGTAATTGCCACGGATAAATATATCCGGTTTCTCCTGCATTTCCATCCAGGCCTACAATCCAATAATCTTCAATTTTGTAAGACTCCTTCCAGGTATGAATACCTGTTGGGATATTTCTTGGAAAGCTTAATTTCGTTTCGATTGGGATTATTTTTTCCCCGGAACGAAGAACGAAATCAACCTCCTTCTTGTCCTGTGTACGCCAATAGTAGACATTGTCCACACCGTGCCCTTTAATTAGCTCGGCAAATATGCTGGTTTCAAATACAGAGCCCAATATCTCTTTCTGAAATTGTTTAAGCCACAGCATTTGCATGAGTCCTGTGTCATAGAAGAAGATTTTTGGGGTTTTCGTCAACTCCGATCGAAGGTTACGGCTGTATGGACGCACAAGCCGAAGGATGTACGTCTGTTCCAGTAAAAATAAATACCGTTCCACGGTTTCCCGTGAGAGGGAACAGGTGACACACAATTCGCTGACATTTAACAAATTCCCGCTCTGTGAAGCCAGAATTTCCAACAGGCGATAGAACTTATTGACATCCTTGATCTCAGCCAGGTCGCGGATATCCTTGCGGATGTAGGTATCAATGATCTGTTGCAAGTATCTTTCCTTCATGCCCACCTCGGGGGTAAGCACTATCTCTGGATAACCGCCGTATATCGCGAACTCGGCAAACAAGGTTTTCAGTTCGGCAGTTGTCTTCCCGGTATATTTATCCGCCTGAACAAATGGAATGTTTCGGAACAATAAAAACTCCCGGAATGAAAGCGGATAAATCTCGAAGTTGACCGTTCTGCCCACCAGTGAATCCTTGAACTTGCTCTTCATCTCAAAACTGGACGAACCTGAAACAATGATCTTCAAATAACGGTGATGGTCTGCCAGCAATTTCAGGAAGGATGACGGGGCAGCAAGGTATTGAATCTCATCAATCAGCACGTAAAGTTTTTTCCCTGGTTTCCTGAAAGCGGACAGGTCAAATCCCTGTTCCGCCAGATAGGCAATAAATTCTTCAACCCCTTTATTCAGCGTGGACACAAAGCGGCTGTCCTCAAGGTCAATGTAATATATTTGTTCGCCTGTTGATTCGAGTTGTTCCTGCAAATACATCAAAATGGATGTTTTCCCTACCTGCCGCGCGCCATGAATGACAACAATATCATCGGATTACAGGTATTGGAAATTTCATCCACGATGGTTCGTTTTAAAATGGGGGTGGACATGGATAGACTCCTCTACATTCCACCCTATTTTATATCAAATAATTTTTATGGTCAACCATGAAAATTATTGCGAGAATTTGCCTGTTATTCCGCCGATTTCCCGCTCAAAACCTTCCTCAATTTCGCCACCACCTTCTCAGGATTGTTCAACTCATGCTCCCACACGCGGACAACTTTCCACTCTTGTTTTCTCAATTTTCTCGAAACATTTTTATCGCGTTCCACATTTCCTGTTAGTTTTTTCTTCCAAAAGGGGCGGTTATTCTTCGGCATATTTGAGTGTTTGGGACACCCATGCCAGAAACAGCCATCTACAAAAAGAATCACCTTTTGCTTCGGGAATACAAAATCTGGCTTTCCAAACAAAGGCTGATTTCTTCTCCATCCTGAGATATGACTGCTCCGCAGGATTTGAATCATCGCCAGTTCCGTATCCTTGTTTCCCTTGCCCTCAAATACGGGACATGACTTCAGAGCGTTTTTCCTTCGTGAAGACGTCTGTCCTTGCTTCCTTGCCCGATTAGTGATTTGGCAGTATCCTTATCAAACCAAAAAAATCCATCTCTGGAAAATCTAGAGGGATAAATGAGAAGAGAATACTACTCAGACACAATTGCTAGTTTTATAAAAACCACGCCTAATGCGATTCTTGGGGAACTCGTGAAAAGCAATGACTTTGCTTTGGAACAAACCCAAAGAGACGCATGGTTAGAGGAGATAAACATCCTCCAAAAGACATTGCAACCTTATAAAGGTTCAATATATTTTGAGTACTCAATTCCACGCATGGGAAAAAGAATTGATGTTGTTGTAATTACTGGCTCAACTATTTTTGTCCTTGAGTTCAAGGTAGGTGAAAAGGAATTTCCAGCCTACGCAATAGATCAAGTTTGGGATTATGCACTTGATTTGAAAAATTTTCACAAAACAAGCCATGAGCACTTTATTGCCCCAGTATTAATTGCCACCAAAGCTAAAAATATTTCTGCAGCAATTTATACAACCCCACATAACGACAAACTGCTTTTTCCCATAAAATGCAATGGGGAATTGCTAACTCAAGTAATTGCAGATGTTTTATGCTTTACCGAAGGTAGTGCTATTGACCCAACTCAATGGGAGCATGGAAGATACCAACCGACTCCTACTATTATTGAAGCAGCGATGGCTTTATATAACGGTCATTCAGTAAGCGAAATTTCCCGAAGTGACGCAAGTGCAATTAATCTCAGCGAAACATCTGACGCAGTCTCTGAAATCATCCGATTTTCAAAAGAGAAGTCACATAAATCCATTTGTTTTGTAACAGGCGTGCCTGGCGCGGGCAAAACATTGGTTGGACTTAATATAGCAACAAAACATATTGATAAAGACAATGATCTATACAGCGTTTTTCTTTCAGGAAATGGACCACTTGTTGCGATCCTTCGAGAGGCTTTAGCACGGGATAAAGTTCGCCATGAAAAAGAGCGCGGGCGAAAATTCAGAAAAACTGAAGCAATGAGCGATGTTAAGATGTTCATTCAAAATGTTCATAACTTTCGTGATGAATGTCTTGTAGACTCCAAAAAGCCACCCATTGAACACGTTGCTTTATTTGATGAAGCACAACGAGCATGGGATTTGCAGCAAACAGCAAATTTCATGCAACGAAAAAAGAACACGCCAAATTTCAATAAATCTGAGCCAGAGTTCTTAATTTCCTGTCTTGACCGTCACCCAGATTGGGCAGTCGTTGTTTGTCTTGTTGGAGGAGGACAAGAAATTAACACAGGAGAGGCAGGAATTAGCGAATGGATTGAATCACTTAACCGTTCATATCCAAATTGGCACATTTACATATCTTCTCGTCTTATTGACAGCGAATATGGGGCAGAGAAAGTTTTAGAGAAAGTTAAAGTGCATTCAAATGTTGTCAACAAAGATGAATTGCATCTTTCAGTTTCAATGCGTTCGTTTCGCGCCGAGCATGTATCTTTATTAGTCAAACAATTGCTTGACTTGAAACCAGATGAAGCATGCAAGACATTGGCAAATGTGGAAGGTAAATACCCAATTGTGATAACTCGCGACCTCAACAAGGCAAAACAATGGCTAAAAGAACAGGCGCGCGGCTCTGAACGTTACGGTATTGTTGTTTCTTCTCAGGCAGAACGATTGAAACCACATGCAATAGATGTGAAATCACCAGTTGACCCAATTCATTGGTTTCTCGACGGGAAAGAAGATGTACGCTCCTCTTATTTCCTTGAAGATGTTGTCACAGAATTTCAAGTTCAAGGGCTTGAACTCGACTGGGCCTGCGTTACTTGGGATGCTGATTTTCGATATACAAAAAGTGGTTGGGAACATTATTCTTTTGTTGGAGATCGTTGGAATCACATAAAGAAACAAGAACGACAGAGTTATCAAAGGAATGCTTATCGTGTTCTCTTGACTCGTGCTAGGCAAGGAATGGTAATTGTTGTTCCATCAGGAAGTTCAGAAGATTTGACACGCAAGCATGAGTTTTATGACCCCACTTTTGAATACTTGCAGGAGATAGGATTTAGAGTTATCTAATCCCATCTTTAGCCTGTGATCAATTCTTCGGCTTTGTAAAAACAGAACCCCAAGATTTTCGAAATCTCGGAGTTCTAAAAAATCACATCTTTCTTTTGCCCTTCTTATCAGCCATCAAGGCCTTCATCAAACCTTTGCCTTTGTATTTTCCGCGCAGGCTATGGATATATTCACGCGTTATGGGCGTCAAAATAATTCGCTTCATGGAATCGTCAATGTCAATTTGAATATACGTTCCCGCTTTGATCCCCAATTGTCGGCGGACCTTGGCGGAAATAACGACCTGCCCTTTTGAATCAACAACAGTTTCCATTACCGTTCCTTCCTTTCAACTTACACGGAATTATATCAGCGAGACTTGACACAACGGCAAATTGTCGTACAATGTGACCAGTTGGTCATACGACCAGCAGGTCATATCTCATGCCCAAGAAGACCTTCCTCAACCTCCCCGAAGAAAAACGCCAGACCATCGTCAATGCCGCGATCGATGAATTTGCCGCGTATGGCTTTGAAGCCACGTCGATCAATCGCATTGTGGCGAACGGCGGAATTTCCAAAGGCAGTTTCTATCAATACTTTGAAGACAAGCTGGACGTATTCAAATACCTGGTGGATGTGCTTGCCCAAGAAAAGATCGAGTTTTTCAAGGACAAACATCTAAAAACCATCAATCAAAGCGTGTTCGAATATTTCCGCTGGATGATCAAAACGGGCATGGAGTTCAACTCCACCAACCCCAGGCTGGTCAAGGCGATTGGGCGTGTATTGCTCAGCGAAGGCATGTATTACGGTCAGTTCTTTGCCGACACAAGAAAACTCACAATGGATGTGCTTGTGGACATGATCGAACGCGCCAAGCAAAACGGCGAAATGGATAAGAACGTGGATACGAACATGGCGGCAACCGTCATGGATACGTGGAGCAACATTATCAGCACCTACATCTTGAACGAAGGCATGCAAAAGAAGGATATCATGAAATGGGTGCACACACCAAAGGTTCAAAAATATATTGATGATATGTTATCCATTATGGAACATGGACTAAGAAACGTAAAACCGTCGCTTGGCGACGGATAGAAAGGAAAACAGCATGCAACTCTACCTGCGCCTCGCATGGCGCAACATCTGGCGGCACAAACGCCGCACGGTCATCATCGTCCTTGCCATGTCGTTGACATTGGCGCTGATGATGTTTTACGATGGGCTGATGAACGGCTTCACTGATGCAATTTACGGCAATGCCGTGAAGGTGCTGGGAGGCAACGTTCAAGTCCACGCGGAGGGCTACCGCGCTGAGGCGAATTCAAACCCGCTTTTCCCGCTGGCTGATCCGCAGGCTGTGGTCAAAGCCGCGGAAGCGAATCCGCTGACGCTGGCTGCCACGCAGCGCATCAAAACCGGCGGACTGGTCACGAGCCGCGAAGGCGCGTTTTCGGTGGGAATCATCGGCGTCAAGCCCGAAAAAGAAATGAAGGTCAACATCATTGGGCAGAATGTCAAAGAAGGACGCAACCTCACCAGCGAAGACCTTGACAGCGTTCTGCTTGGTAAAGGTCTTGCTGATGCGATGGGCGTCAAAGTGGGCGACCGTATCACCATGGTGGGTCGTTCTCAGCACGAGCAGATGCGCCAGCGCACGATGACCGTCGTTGGCATTTTCGATCTGGGCTTGACAGACATGGAGAAGCAAACTGTTTACATCTCTCTCGGCGAAGCGCAAGCGCTCTACGAAGTGACGGGTTCCACCGAAGTGGCGATCTTCCTTGAAAGACTCGGTCAGGAAGGCGACGTGATTGACACGATGAAGTCTGGTTTGCCCGGCGGTTATGAGATCGAATCGTTTCAAGCAAATTATCCCGACCTCGCTTCCGCAGTCAACACCAAAAGCGGCGTGATGGACTTCTTCAGCGTCATCATCATTGCCATTGCGGGCGTTGGGATTCTCAACCTGCTGTTGATGGCGGTCTACGAACGGACGCGCGAGATCGGCGTGCTGGGAGCGATGGGACTCAAACCGAATCAAATTTCCCTGTTGTTCATCCTTGAGGGCATCATGATCGGGTTGGTCGGCGTCGTAGTGGGAATTGTCTTCGGGCTGGCGCTCAACGGCTACTTGAAGTCAGTCGGGCTCGATTTTGGCAATATGTCCACCGCGGCGAGTTATATGGCATTGATACAGGGCCGCGTTTATCCCACCTGGGGCGTCGAGAAATTGCTCATGCGCGCTTCGATGATTGCGGTCATCTCCGCGCTGGCGGCACTCATCCCTGCCATGGAAGCCGGGCGGCGCGAACCTGCCGAAGCCCTGCATTTTGTATGAGGTATGCCATGATTCAAATACTTAAAATGGCTTTCCGCGATTTGGGTCGCAACCGCCGACGTTCGTTTTTCTCCGCGCTGGCGGTGGGCGTTGGGCTTGCCTTGTTGATTCTGATGGCGTCCGTGGTCGAAGGCGAGATGGGCGGCGCGATCGAGAACGCCATCAAACTTCAAAGCGGACATATCCAAATCCGCGCGGCTACTTATGATGAAAACAAATCGAGTCTCAAATGGGAGGATTTGGTCGCCAACCCGGATGAAATTGCAAATCAGATCGCCGCATTCGATCAGGTCAAAGCCGCGACTCCGCGCCTATACGCGAGCGGGTTCCTCTCCTCGGGGAATCAATCTGCGGGCGCGAAAATCACGGGCATTGATCCGCTGTCACCCGCGAGTGATCCGTATCGCGAAGGAGTCATCAGCGGAAATTATCTCAGCCCCGATGACCGCGACGCGGTGTTGATCGGCAAACCGATGGCGGAAAAGTTGAAATTGAAAGTTGGCGATAATGTTGGACTTTCACTCAACACTGCGGATGGCAACGTGCAGGAGCAGACTTTCATCGTAAAAGGAATCTACACCACCAATACGTATGGCTTTGACAGTTCCACCGTTTTCCTGCCGCTTGCAAAAGCGCAGGCGCTTACGCGAACGGAGAATCACGCCAGTACGATTTTTATACTGCTCAAAGATACGGCAATAACCGACGCTGTTATTCCCGCGCTCAGCGTTTCTTCCAACCTCGAAATCAAGAGTTGGAAAGATTTAAACTCCTTGTTCGTGGAATGGGAAGCCATGGCGCAAAGTTACATCGGAATCTTTTACATGATCATCCTTGCAATCACCGCTTCGGTCATCATCAACACGTTGATCATGTCGGTGTACGAACGCACGCGCGAGATCGGGGTCCTGTCCGCAATTGGAATGAGGGGCAACCGCATCCTGACGTTGTTCCTGGCAGAATCATCCATGCTGGCAGTTGGCGGAGTGATCATCGGATTAATTGTTGGCGTGCTTTCAACGCTTTATTTCAACATCAACGGATTCTATATTGGCAATATGGGTCTGAGCGGCATAGTTATCACCGATACGATCTACGCCAAGTTGACTATGGACAACATCATCAACCTGACCATCTTAACCTTTGTGGTCACGCTGTTGGCTGGACTTTACCCGGCAGTGATGGCTTCCCGCATGCAACCGGTAGAAGCCTTGCGCGCTGAAAAATAAACGCGGATTTGGGTCCGCAAGGAGTACAACATGGAAGTCGTAAAAATAGAAAATATCACTCGTGTATATCAAGTTGGAAAAGTCGAGACGCAGGCACTGCGCGGCGTTAACCTCTCCATCAAGAATGGTGAATTCACCGCACTGGTCGGTCCCTCCGGCTCTGGAAAAACCACCCTGCTGCAAATGATCGGCTGTCTTGACCAGCCGACCTCAGGGCGGGTGTTCATCAATGACAAGGAAGTCACCTCCCTCAATCGCAACCAACGCGCAGACATGCGCCGCGGAACAATCGGGTTCATCTTCCAGTTTTTTGCGTTGATACCCACGCTCACTGCATATGAAAACGTGGAAATGCCTCTACTGCTCAATGGACATTTACCCAAAGAGCGCCGCGAGCGTGTCATGGAATTGCTCAAGGCAGTCGATCTGAGCGACCGCGCCAACAACCGGCCAGACCAATTGAGCGGCGGCGAACAACAGCGCGTCGCTGTCGCACGGGCGCTGGCATCTAAACCAACGCTCATTTTAGCCGACGAACCCACCGCCAACCTTGATACCGAAAACGGAAAACAGGTGATGGAAATTATGAAGAAATTGAACAAGGAGACCGGCGTGACCTTTGTGTTTGCCACACACGACCCGCGTGTCATCAACTATGCCAATCGTGTCGTCACATTACAAGATGGGCTGATAGTAAAAGACGACAAGACGCCCTCAAAGTAAACGCCCGGAGATCATAAAAATGAAAAAAGTCCTTTGGATACTATTTATTGTTTTGGCAATTACAGTGACCGCCTGCGCCCAATCAGAGACGCCAGCGGCAATCCCCACCGTGTCGCTTGATGCAGGTTCGCAATCACCCATCTTTTCAAGTGTTGCAACTGCATCGGGGACCGTTGTCCCTGTGAAAAAAGTGGAATTGGCATTCCCGATCGCGGGCGTGGTGAAAACGGTCGAAGTGGCTGCGGGAGATTTGGTCAACGCGAATCAGCCTCTCGTCGCGCTTGAACCGGCGATCCTCGAAGCGAAAGTCAAGGAAGCGGAGGCAGACGTCCTTACGGTAGAGTCGCAAGTCACATATCTGGTCCGTGTTGGCACATCGCAGGAAAATCTTGATTCTGCGAAAGCGGATGTGGAACGCATGAAAGCGGCAGTTGAGATCGCGAAGGTACAACTTGCTCAAGCCACGCTCACCGCACCCTTTGACGGCACGATTGCGTCAGTTGATATTTCGCCTTCTGAATATGTAAACCCTGGTCAGGTTGTGGTTTCGATGGGTGACCTTTCACACTTTCAAATCGAGACCACCGACCTTAGCGAAAAAGATGTGCCTTCTGTAAAAGTCGGCGCACAAGCCACGGTTTATATCCAGGCGCTTAATAATGAGTTCAAGGGAAAGGTTATTGACATAGCGCGCATTTCTGAGACCGTTGGCGGCGATGTCGTTTATAAAGTGACGATTGAGTTGGATGAACAGCCTGCAGGCCTGCGTTGGGGCATGAGCACGGATGTCACCATTCAGGCGCAAGAGTAATGGGTCTGAGACCCATCACTATCAAGAGGCTCACATGAAACGATCTTTTTGGACAACGCTCGCGGCCAGCATGGCATTGACCATGATTCTAACGGCCTGTGGAGCATCACCTAGCGCGGTTCCCGCAGCAACCGAAAAACCTACCGCGCCACAAACAAATGACATCCCCTCCTCTGTGGGTAACGTGATTGCTTCGGCGGTGGTCGTCCCGGTACAACAAGCACAGATGAGCTTTGTGCTTTCAGCACCTGTGAAGGAAATCCTGGTCAAAGAAGGCGATGTCGTAAAAGCAGGGCAGGCATTGATTCTTCTATCAACCCTTGACCTGGAGCTTTCGGTGACGGAAGCCGAATTTGGTGTTCGCTCTGCGCAGCTGCAAGTGGACCGCGCCTATGATCCATATAAAAAGAGACGTGAAGATGGCACAGTGGTTTATATTATTGGCTACCTTGAAAGACGCCAGGAAGTGGAAGCAAAACTACAGGCAGCCCAGGCTGTATTGGATGCTGCAAAGTCAACCCTTGCGCAGGGCACACTCACCGCACCTTTTGATGGGACAGTCGTTGACGTGATCGCTGAAATAGGTGAGGTGGCGCAGCCGGGTAAAGTTGCCATTGTGTTGGGTGATGTTGCCAATATGCAGATCGAGACGACCGATCTCAGCGAGCGCGATGTTCCCAATGTGAGTATTGGTCAAGCCGCTACTATTTATATTGAAGCCTTGGATACGACCATCAAAGGCAAAGTCACCTCCGTCTCTCCCATTTCTGATATCGTGGGCGGCGACGTGGTTTACAAGGTAAAAGTGGCATTGGATGAACAGCCCGCAGGTTTACTGTGGGGCATGAGTGCGGAAGTACATATCCAAACTACTCCATAAAGATTGAACAACACTTTCCATTCACATCAACAAAATCAGCATGAATTACAATCAGCACATTGAAAATCCAATGTGCTGATTTCTTGAAACAAGGATGACAATATGAACAAGATCACCGTTATCGGGGCAGGAAGCGCATCGTTTGGAGAGAATACGCTTTCAGCCATCATGCGCTCAAAAAAATTGTGCGGCACAACGCTTGCACTTGTAGATAGAAATGCCGAAAGCCTGGATATCGTCCAAAGACTCGCAAACAGGTTGAACAAGGATTGGGATTCAGGGTTTACCATCACACGTCACACACATCACTGCGACGCATTGGATGGCACAAACTTCGTCGTCTCTGCGATTGAGGTTGGCCCGCGCGAAGAATTATGGAAATCCGATTTTGAAATTCCGATCAAATACGGTGTGCGCCAGCCTTATGCAGAAAACGGCGGGCCTGGCGGGTTTGCACATGCGGCGCGCAATATCGGTCCTGTAATGGAAATTGTACGCGACATGGAACAGGCCTGCCCGGATGCCTGGTTCATCAACTTCACCAACCCGATGGTGCGCATTTGCGACGCGATCAATCGTCACAGCAAAATAAAAGTTGTTGGCCTGTGCCATCAAATCCTTATCGGCTATTGTTTTGTGGGCATGGTATTGGGCAAGGATCTTGGCATTGAAGTGCCGGAAGGCATCACAGGCATGCAAGCCGATATCCTCGAACACCCCTTGCGCAATCAGGTTGTTCATCAAACCCTGCCGCTCATTGATCTGCGCGCCGCAGGGACGAATCACTTTAGTTGGATTCTCTCGATACGTGACCGGCGCACAGGCGAGGACCTTTATCCGCTATTCAGGGAACGCTTCGCCTCCTTCGACCCGAAGTTTGAGCCGCTTACGAGACGCGTCTTCGATGCCTTTGGCTTATTCCCTGTTCCCGGCGATACACACTTGTGCGAGTATTTGCCGTGGTTAAGCGACCCGGTCACAAAACCCTGGGATAAATACAACATCCGCCTTTATGATTTTGAAGTGATGACAGGCTTGCGTGATTTTGGCTTGCATCGCCTTAATGAAATGGCAAACGGCGATATGACAATCAAAGGCCTGCTAAACACCGACTCTGAAGGTGCGCTGGAGATGATAGAGAATATTGCCTACGCGGGCAATCATTATCATCTAGCCGCCAATTTACCGAATGTTGGGCAGGTTGCCAACTTACCATACGGAACGATCGTGGAAACACCTGTCCATGTGGATGGAGCAGGAATACATCCAATACATGTTGGACCATTACCTGAATCAATTGCCGAGTTATGCCGGCGCGAACTTGCAGTTGCACAACTATGTGTTGACTCTGCAATTGAAGGCAGTTATGAAAAAGCTTTGCAGTGTCTATTGCTTGATCCTGTTGTTACGGATATGGAAACAGCTAAACAAATTTTAGATGACTATCTGAAAACATATAAGAAACACCTGCCGCAATTTTGGAAATAGCAATAAATACAACTTCAATAACACTTGTAATCAAGGACGGGCATCAAGCCCGTCTTTGATTCTTTAAAATTATATTAAACATAAATATTTTTTGAACACATTCAGTGCAATATTTTAAGTTTATTGATAGCATAAAAACCTTTACATATATCAATAACTATATACAATAAGTATATGGATGATGTTTATATCATCATGAAGCATCAATAAAATATAAAACAAACATATGCAAGTATTTTGATGAAGCAATGTCAACATCAAATCATAACTGCATGATAGAAGAGGAACCATAATGTATATATGCGTGCTTTCAAGCGTTCCCGATGAAAATGATCCTCCCTATGATCCATCACCACATCTAAATGGATTCAAGTGGAAACATTATCTGGTGGACCCAAAAGATGTTGAAGATCAAATCCTGTCTTTGATAGATGAAGGCGTTGAAGCTTTTGTCAACTTGTGTGATGGCACACCCGATGATGCGCTTTCCGGCGTTTATCTTGTTAAGGCCATGGAACAATTGGGCGCGGCCTTCACGGGCGCTGACTCAACATTCTTTGACCCAACACGCGAAGAGATGAAATCCGCGGCGCGGCGTGCAGGCGTCCCTGCCCCAAAGACTGCCTTCATTAAGAAATCGGAAGATGTTGATAAGGCCTTACGACACCTCAAATTCCCCATGCTTGTTAAACCTTTACATGGCTATGCAAGTGTAGGAATCACACGCGATTCACGCGTCGAAACAGCAGACCAGCTCAGGCTGCGGGTGGAACGTGAGATGAATGAATTCCAGGGGACTGCCATGGTCGAAGAGTTCATCGATGGGCGCGAGTTCACCTGTCTCGTCGCTGAAAACCCGGACGACCCGGAAAATCCGATAACAATTAAACCCGTCGAATTCATTTTCCCTGAAGGTGAATTCTTCAAACATTATGATATGAAATGGGTCGAATATGAGCGTATGTCAGTTGCGCCGGTGAGCGACCCGCGCATTGAAAAAACTTTGCGCGAGCAAACAGTGCGCATGTTCCAGGCTTTAAAGGGAAATGGGTATGCTCGTTGTGATTTCCGCATGGATGCAACCGGCACGATCTATATGCTTGAGATCAACCCGAACTGCGGCGTCTTCTATCACCCGTCAGAACCGGGCAGTGCAGACTTTTCACTGCTGAACGATCCCATCTATAATCATCACAAATTCCTCAAGCTGATCATTCGCGCTGGTATAAAACGCCGCGACGCAAGCATTGTCAAACAGCTTGAATTTTCATACGCTTAAGGCGTAGGAATAGAAATCAAAAAAGCCATCCTGTAACAGGAATGGCTTTTTTGATTTGCGTCATTTGCTGATTTTTATTGAGCTATAATTAAAATATGAATACCCGTTACGAAGAACTTAAATCGCAGATCAACTTTCACAACCATCGCTATCACGTTCTCGACGCGCCTGTTATCAGCGACGCGGAATACGATAAATTACTCAACGAACTTAAGCGCATCGAAGCTGAACATCCTGATTGGATCACGCCAGACTCGCCCACTCAACGCGCCGGTGCGACTCCGCTGGATAAATTTGACAAGGTTCGCCATCCCGCGCTGATCCTAAGTCTGGCGAATGCCTTCGGCGGAGATGACGCGCGCTTCTGGTTTGAGCGCATCCGCAAACTGGACCCGAAGGTCGATTCCGCTAAATTTACCGTCGAGCCAAAGATTGACGGTTTGTCCGTTATCCTGCACTACCGTGACGGACTCTTTGTGCAAGGCGCCACGCGCGGTGACGGGGAGGTCGGCGAAGACATCACCGCCAGCTTGCGGACAGTCCGATCCATCCCTTTGAGAATACCCGTGAGCAGTAAGCAGTTATCCCCCTTCGGGGACTTCGCAGTGAGCAGTGTGCCGAAGTATCTGGTCGTGCGCGGTGAAGCCTTCATAACGACTAAGGATTTTGAGAAACTCAACCAGGGGCTTGAAGAGGCAGGCGAAAAAACCTATTTAAATCCGCGCAATACCGCCGCAGGGTCATTACGCCAGCTTGACCCCATCCTGACTGCTTCGCGCCCGTTGACATTGCTGGTCTATCAAATTGTCCATTCAGAGGGCGGAAAAATCCCTACTTCACAATGGGAATTACTGGAATATCTCAAAGCGCTCGGCTTCCCGGTTACAAATGCAGCCAAAAGGTTTGATGATATTGAATCTGCCATCAAATACACTGAAACATGGAACGAGGGCCGCGATAACCTGTCGTATGAGGCCGATGGTATGGTTATCAAGATAGATGACTTGAATCTTGTAGCCGAACTTGGCTTTGTGGGCAAGGATCCGCGCGGCGCCATTGCGTTCAAGTTCCCGGCGCGTGAAGTAACGACTACACTGCTGGATATTCGCGTTAGTGTCGGGCGCACAGGTGTATTGATACCGAATGCTGTACTGGAAGCTGTAGAAATTGGTGGCGTAGTTGTAGAGCGCGCCACATTGCACAATTTTGATTTCATCGAAGAAAAAGATATCCGCATCGGTGACCGCGTGCTGGTGAAGCGCGCCGGTGAAGTTATCCCTTATGTCATTGGCCCTGTTGTTGAGGCGCGCACCGGCAAAGAGGAAAAATACAAGTTGCCCACGACCTGTCCCGCCTGCGGACAAGCCGTGGAGCACTTTGAGGGTGAAGTGGCGTGGTATTGCGTCAACGCGGCGTGCCCGGCGCAATTGGTGCGGAACGTGGAACACTTCGTCTCGCGCGGCGCAATGGACATTGTTGGGCTGGGGATCAAGATCGTTGAGCAATTGATCGAGACAGGATTGGTCAAGGATGTGGCTGATCTGTTCACGCTGAAGAAAGAACAATTGCTTGGGCTTGAAGGCTTCGCGGAGAAAAAGGCGGAGAATCTGCTCAACTCACTGGAGCAGGCCAAAGGTCAGAGTTTGAACCGCTTGATCGCGTCGCTGGGAATCCATGGAGTCGGCGAAGTCATGGCGAATGATCTGGCGCGCGTCTTCCCTGATCTGGATGCATTATCCAAAATAAATGCCGAAGAGTTGACCCAGATCGAAGGCGTAGGACCAAATACCGCTGAAGCCATTGTGGATTGGTTCTCGCGCCCCGCAAATCAAAAAGTGTTGAAGAAACTCAAAGCCGCGGGAGTCTGGCCAAAGTCAAAGGAAAGTGGAAGGAGGAAAGAGGGAGGCTTTACAGGTTTAACGTTTGTTGTGACAGGCACGCTGGCAAATTTTACGCGCGATAGCGTCAAAGAATTCATTGAACAAAATGGCGGCAAGGTCACGGATAGCGTCAGCAAAAAGACAGGTTATCTTGTGCTGGGCGAAGAACCCGGCTCAAAATATGAGAAGGCAAAATCTTTGGGCGTAAAAATTATCGGTGAAGATGAATTAATAAAATTGGCAGGTTAAACAAAAAAAGTCTCGCAAAAAGCGAGACTTTTTTATTCATTACATCTAATGGTCATGATCCATACTGTGCGCGTGACCATGTTTCAGTTCCTCTTTCGTGGCCGAACGCAGGCCAACGACCTTTACGTTAAAATGTAATTCCTTGCCAGCCAGCGGATGATTGAAGTTCAATGCGACCGTATCGCCGTCCACGCTGTCAATGCGTGCATACATGGGGTTGCCGTCATCGTCGCTCATTTCCATCTCGACGCCTGGGCGCATGGGCATGTCTTCTGGAAATTCACTGCGCGGCACATCCATATAGGCTTCCTCGTCCATCTCGCCATAGCCATCTTCAGGAGCAATGACAACATCCTTGCTTTCACCGATCTTCATACCGATCATCTCGCGCTCAAGCCCGGTGATAATATTCGACGCGCCTGCCAAGAACTCCAACGGCTCCTGACCTTCAGAAGAATCAAAAACCTTGCCATCCACATGCAAGGTGTATTCCATTGAAACAACCAGGTCGTTTTGTACTTTATCGCTCATGTTCCATCCTTTTGTTGAATTAATGCGCCCATTTTACCAGTGAATAGTGACGTTCAACTTCATCACTTCGACTTCGCTCAGTGCAAGCCTTCATCTTTTATCCTTCATCCTTCACCTTTCCTCCCTTATAATGCATTCATGCAATATCAACTCTGCCTGCCGTGGTACTGGGAATATGACAATGATTTCGTTCAAATGGTCGAGCGCGCCTGTTTGGCGCAGGATGTCACGTTATGGCAGATCACACTAGGTAATTTACTTGAATCCATCACAGCGCTTTATAAAGACGAGACAACATTCAAGACGATCCTGGATCGTTCACAGGAGGAAATACGCTTTGACCCGATCCATCGCTGGGCGCGCGAACATCATGTGCGGCGCATTAATCCCGCCGAGCTTTCGGCATGGTCGGAAGATAAAACAACCATGCATCTTGAGTTCATTCAAGCTGGATTGTACACTCCATACACCATCCTGCTTCCGCCTTTTATCGAACAGCCGGTTCTTCCACAACTTGACCTGAGTCCGCTTGGCGAACATTTCGTGATCAAGCCTTCGAATGGCGGCGGTGGCGAAGGCGTGATCCTCGGCGCATCTTTACTCGATCAGATCCTGCGCGCCCGCCTGGAATTCCCCGAACAAAAGTATCTGGCGCAGGCGTATGTCACACCGCGCCTGATCGAAAATAAAAAAGCATGGTTCCGATCTTTTTATGTGGCGGGTGAAATTTATCCATGCTGGTGGGACCCGGATACACACATCTATGCCATCCTCAGCGAACAGGATGAAATCAGTCACAATCTTGTTGAGCTGAAAGAGATCACAAAGCGCATTGCCGCCATCTGTAAACTCGATTGGTTTTCAACAGAGATCGCCTTGACCGAAGATCACTTTGTCGTTGTGGATTATGTCAACGATGAAATTGACCTGCGCCTTCAATCCATGGCGATGGATGGCGTACCCGATGAGATCGTGAACAAAATCGCCGAACAATTAGTTCAACTTGCAAAGGAGAATCCATGACAAAACCACGCGCACGCGATCTGGGGATTCCATTCGAGGGAGCCACAGGGATGTACAATGCGATCACCGACGTATCAGGTGTGACCGTTGGGTATGCCACCGTTATCGAAGGCGACTCAGCACGAACAGGTGTTACCATTATCCATCCGCGCGGAGGGCGTAACCACGAACCCGTCTTCGCAGGGACGTTTGCCTTCAACGGCAACGGCGAGATGACCGGCGCGGCCTGGGTGGATGAAGGCGGCCTGCTCGAAGGCCCGATTGGAATTACAAATACACATTCAGTCGGTATCGTGCGCGATACGATCATTGAATGGCAGGCAAGGAACAATGCGCTATTCCAAAAATGGTCCTGTCCCGTTGTGGCTGAAACTGCCGACGGTTGGTTAAACGATATGAATGCATTTCATGTAAAGAAGGAACATGTGATGTTTGCGCTCGAAAACTCAAACGGTGGTGCGATTGATGAAGGAAATATCGGCGGCGGGACCGGCATGATCTGTTACGAATATAAAGGCGGCACAGGAACGTCGTCGCGCAAACTTCCAGAAAAATTGGGCGGCTGGACAGTTGGCGTTTTGGCTCAATGTAACTTTGGCAGACGCTATCAACTCACAGTTGCGGGCGCGCCGGTGGGACATCATCTGACTGACGATGCGTCATTCACGAAAGGGAAAAATCCATTTCGGCAGGATGACGGCTCGTTGATCGTCATCATCGCCACGGATGCGCCATTACTGCCTCATCAGCTCAAGCGATTGGCTAAACGCGCTGCGCTCGGCATGACGCGCACAGGCTCATTAGGCGGGAACGGAAGCGGAGATATATTCCTGGCGTTCACTACGGCCCCTTCAGGCGGAGCAGGTTCGGGGTCCATGAAAGGAAGCGTGGAATACATCCATAATGATTTCATTGATCCGCTATTGTTCGCATCTGCATACGCCACGGAAGAATCCATTATCAATTCCATGATCGCGGCAGAGGCAATGACGGGGCATAAAGAGCTGCGCGTACATGCACTGCCACACGATAAATTACAGGACGTTTTGAGAAAATACGGGAGAGCATGAATTCAATCCTGTAGATGATTTTCGAGAAATAAATGGAGATAAAAGCCCCGCGCAAGGCGGGGCTTTTATCTATTCAGTGACCAGCATCCATTTGGCGAAACGTCCGTGCAATTGCCCGATGCCGCGGACGATGTTCATGAAAATCGTCCAGAGCAGGAAACCGCCCAACACCCATAAAGGATAAGTCCACACTGGGATGGTATAGCGGATGCTATCATTGAACAATGCACCCTGATGAAAAACTTCCTGCAAGATTGGGATTGAGATGAACGCCAATGATAAGCTCAATACAGTGACGATCACAGTAAAATACACAGTTCCCAATACAAACTGGATGATCATGTATAGGATGAACAACCAGGTATGTTTATCCATCACAAGAGCTTTGAGGCGATCCAGCCACTTCATTCCCTGATGCGAGAACATGGGGCGTCTCGGCATGCGTACACCGAGAAGGGCTTCCACAAGCCGCCCTTCGAGCAGGGCAAGCCCGCGTACGGAAAGCAGGAACAGCAAGGCTAGCGGGAAACCAAAAATGAAAATCAGGAAGGAAACGGATATAGAGATTCCGGTGACCGCCCAGGTGAAGTAGAACACACCTGTGACAAATGCAATCAGCATATAAAGCAACGCGCCCCATGCGCGCGCATCGGCATATACACCAAAGAAGCGACCGGGAAGTGAGCGCGGTTTTGTACTTTGCTTGAGAGCCGGTGACGTGCGGCGTTCCACTTCCTTGTAAGCGGATGCAGTCTCTTCGGGGGTTCCATATTCATCCACGATGGTCTTCAGCGCATCGGCCTCGCTTATTTCGGGTTTCGCTTCGCGAGCCGCAGTCAACGCGGTGGATAAATGCTCCCTGGCATCGGCAAGCGCATCCTGTAGAAGGGCAGTGTCACTTTCTTTCATTTCGGTTTTCAAAGCGTCAAGGTATTCTTCAATTGTGTTATACATAGCATCATCCTTTCAAAATTACATCCACGAACTTTTTTGTTTGTTTCCAGATTTCCAGCCATTCCTGCAAAGCTTTGCGCCCATCATCCGTGATGGTGTAATACCTGCGCGGCGGCCCAGAGACCGATGGCTCCACCAGGCTTTTGAGCAAACTATTTTCCTCCAGCGAACGAAGCACGGGATACAAAGTCCCTTGCTTCATTAGCGGCAGGTCCGGCCCATTATCTTCGAGCATTTTGGCAATCTGATACCCATACATGGGTTCGGGACTGCGGTTCAAAACACTCAGCAACACCAGCGAAGATGTGCCCGCGTTGAGTTCCTTTTGGAATTTCCTGGATTGTACAGTGAGATCGTTCATGTGCGCTCCTTTCCTTTCAAAGTAATATCAATTTATCTCTAGTAATAATCTAATAATAGTACTAACATGATAATATGTCAAGGGTTAAATAGAAAGTCCCGCCTCGCGACGGGACTGACAGCTGGTCCTAATTTCCAATCACTGACTACGGCTCTTGAATCTCCGCCGCACGGAGTGTGTTTTTCATTAACATGGCAATCGTCATCGGGCCGACGCCGCCAGGAACGGGGGTAATGAAGCCCGCGACTTCCTTCGCTTCGTTAAAGTTGACATCTCCGACCAAACGCTGGCCGCTCTTTTTTGTGGCATCCGGAACGGCATTGATGCCCACGTCAATGATTGCCGCACCGGGTTTGACCCAGTCGCCGCGCACCATTTCGGTCTTACCGATTGCCGCGATGATGATGTCGGCCTGGCGGACCGTGCCGGGCAAATCCTTCGTGCGCGAGTGGCAAACGGTCACTGTGGCATTCTTGCCAATCAGCAACAAAGCGGCTGGCATGCCCACAATGTTCGAGCGGCCCAGCACGACCGCGTTCGCGCCATCAATTTTCACGCCCGATTTTTCAAGCAGATAAATACAACCATAGGGTGTGCACGGCACAAACAATGGCTCCCGTCCCTTTTGAGCCAGCCGGCCGATGTTGAGCGGCGAAAAGCCATCCACATCCTTTTCGATGTTTATAAGGGATAAGACACGCTCTTCGTTGATTTGGGGGGGCATGGGCAATTGGACGAGTATGCCGCTGACTGTCGCGTCAGCATTCAACCGCTTGACCAACGTTTCAACCTGTTCCTGAGTGGCATCAGCGGGCAGGTGTTCGCTGATGGACCCCATTCCGAGTTCCTGGCAGGCTTTGCCTTTCGATGCAACATAGGCCGCAGAATCCGGACGATCACCGATCAGTACAGTTGCCAATGTCGGTTTCATTTTACCGGCCGCGGTGCGTTTCGCCACATTCGCGGCAACCTCGTCGCGTACTTGCTGGGCGATCAGTTTTCCGTCGATTAATTGAGCTGTCATATTGGTTCTCCTTTGTTAAATCTATGTGAAATATTGCACCAATATTATACAGTCATTCCCCCAATCTGTAATAGTGATACTTATCCTGAATTTGTGAATTAAGGATTACGCCTCTCCCACCGCGGCCTCCCGCTCCGGCGGCAGGATATCCTCCTTGTCCGCTCCCAATCAAATGCCCCATTTCTATCCTTGACATTAACGTTGCGTCAGGGTTTATATTAAGGCCATGTTCACAGTAAAGCAGCTCTCCAAACTGGCTGGCGTCACGCCGCGGACTTTGCATCACTATGACGAGATCGGACTCCTCAAGCCATCCCGGATTGGCGATAACGGCTATCGCTACTACGGGGAGGAATCCCTGCTAAAGTTGCAGCAGATCTTATTCTACCGTGAGCTGGATATGCCGTTGGAAGACATCAAAAGGATCATGGCGGAGAGCCGCTTCGATGTGCTTGGCGCTTTACAAAGCCACAAGGATGCGTTGCAAAAACAAGCCGCGCGATTAAACCGCCTGCTTGCCACAGTGGATAATACTATTCAACATCTAAAAGGAGAAAAACTTATGAGCCAAAGTGGTTTTTTTGAAGGCTTTAGCGAGGAAGAGCAGGAGAAGTACGCGCAGGAAGCGGAGCAGATGTACGACCCTGAAACTGTGCGCGCCTCCAATCGCAAATGGAAATCCTACCCAGCGTCAGAGAAAGAAGCGATTCTTGCAGAGGGTAAATCCATTTACTTTGATCTGGCCGCCGCCATGTCCAAGGGTGCGGAGAGTAAAGAGGTTCAGGCGGTGATCGCGCGCTGGCACAAGCACATGCAATATTTCTGGAGTCCGAACGATGAGCAATTGCTTGGGCTTGCAGACCTGTACAATAATGATCCGCGTTTTCGTGGGAACTATGAAAAGGTCGCTCCCAACTTGAGCGAGTTCATGCGCGAAGCAGTGAAGGTGTATGTCGCGAAGCGTAAGTAGAATTTTATGTCATTGCGAGGGCGTGTTCGTTCGCCCGAAGCAATCTCTTACATAGTTGGGGATTGCTTCGTCGGGCTAATGCCCTTCTCGCAATGACATGTTTTTTTCTAACTACTTGCCCCACTGTATCGTTTCAATCCCGCTTTCCATACTTTTGAGGCGACCCAAAAGCTCACGATGCTGATTACGATAAATAAAAGTATCTGGCTTGGCTCCAAGTCTCCGCGCAATGCCTGCAATGGGACTGTCGTTGCCACAGCGATGGGAATGATGAATGTGACGATGATGCGCAGCCAGACAGGCTAAACCGTGGCAGAATAGCGCCCTGAAGCGAGCAGGTCTTGCAGGATGGTGACGTTGTTGTCAAATTTGGTGAACCAGAAAGTGATCGCGATCAACACGATCCACAGGCTGTAGATGATGATTGACCCTGAAATGGAACTTATTTTGATGACCAGCGTCAGATATGGTGTAAATAAAATTCCGGAGATAAAAAATGAAAAAAACATTCTTACTTGCAATCACTTTATTCATCCTCGCCGCCTGTTCAAGCGCAAGCGCAGACATTACGGGCGATTGGAAACTCATATCTTATGGCGATGCAGCCAACACAACACCTGCCATCCCCGATGTTGACACTTCCATTAAATTTGATTCAAACGGTCAAATCAGTGGAAATGTGGGATGCAACTCTTTTGGCGGGAATTATGAAGTAAGCGGCGATAAGATCACCTTCAGTTCGATCATGTCCACCCTCATGTACTGCGAAGAAACTTCATCACAGGAACAGGCGGTTCTCAGTATTTTTTCCGACAAGGTGAATTTGCAAATTCAAATGAACGGCGACACATTGACGATCACATCCGCCGACGGTACATCTGTAGTGAACCTTGCGCGCAAATGATCAAAACACCGATGCGCGATACCAAATCTCCACGTTGATATGGATCAATTTGCTGTGGTACACATCCATGCCTAGGCCGGGTTTGGATTCCATGGATGCTTCTTTATGTTGTTGCGACGCGAAATTTGCGGGTGTTCTTCCCAACGACCGCGAAGCGTATCTTTGGCAAGCAACCCCCAACTTTACGAGGAGATTGCTTCGGGCAAAGAACATACCTGCCCTGGCGGGCGGTGCCAGGGAGAGCGCCTCACAATGACATGTAAATTTATGTCACTGCCAACTTTTGCTTAGGGTATTTCTCGTAACGTTTTTCTTCCATTACCCGGCGGATACGGTCAAAGCCTTCCCAGACATCTGCAAACGAAAGATATAAGGGCGCAAACCCAAGGCGCAGGTTATCCGGTTCGCGGAAATCGGGGATGACGTTCATCTCTTCGATCAAGGCACGATTGATGCGGTAACCGTCCGCGTGACGGATGCTGACGTGTGAGCCGCGTTGAGCAGAGTCACGCGGGGAGCCGAGGGAAAAGCCAAATGGGGCTAACAGGCTGTCGCTCAGGAACGAGGCGTAGTCGGTCAAGATAATGGATTTGGCTCGGATGGAGTCCATGCCTGCCTGCAGATGAGGCTCAAAGGCGGCTTCCATTGTCAAAAGAGAAATCATGGGTTGAGTGCCGGCGAGGAAACGTGCCGCGCCGGGTGCGGGGGAGTAATCGAGGCCGAAGGCGAACGGTTGGTTCTGACCCCACCAGCCCCAAATTGGCGACGATGTTTTCTCCTGCAACGCTTTGTTGACATAAAGAAACGCGGGCGAGCCGGGGCCGCCGTTGAGATATTTATACGTGCAGCCGATGGCGAAATCCACGTTGCATTTGTCCAACTCAACCGGCAGTGCACCAACGGAATGACTCAGATCCCATAGCACGAGCGCGCCTTTGCGATGCGCCATCTCGGTGATCTTTTTCATGTCGTACAGGTAACCGCTTTTGAATAACACATGTGAAAGTGTGACGAGCGCGGTATCTTCATTGATGGCTGATTCAAGCGCGGGGAGATCGGGCGTGATGTCGCCATCTTTGGAACCAATGCGAATAATCTCGTGGCAGCCCTTACCCCGACCCTCTCCCGAAATGGGAGAGGGGGATAAGAGTTGAACACAACCTTGCAGAATGTATAAATCAGATGGGAAGTTCATTGTGTCTGTGATAATGCGCTTCTTTTCCGGACTTAGGGATAGCGCGGCCATCGTCAGTTTGAACAAGTTGATGGAGGTGGTGTCACTGACAATGACCTGCCCATCAGTGGCTCCAACCAGCTTTCCGATCTTATCTCCGACGCGCGCGGCCGCTTCCCACCAGCCTTTGTTCCAACCGCGGATCAGGTCTTTGCCCCATTCTTCTTCCACGATTTGCCTTGTGCGTTCAATGGCGATCTTGGGCAGGCGGCCGAGAGAATTGCCGTCGAGATAGATCAGATCAGGATCGGGAATGGCAAAGGCTTCGCGATAGGAAGCTAATTTATCTTGCGAGTCGAGTTGCTCTGCGTAGGCGCGAGATGGATCGAAGCTCATGATTCACCTTTTATTTTCACTTTACTCATTGCATACTCTGCCAACGCGGTGATCGTCAGCGACGGATTCACGCCCGGGTTGGCAGGCATGACCGAACCATCCACAACATACAGGCCGGGATAGTTGAAGACTTGATAGTCAAGGTCAATCACGCCTTCCTTGTCGTCGCGGCCAAACGGGACTCCGCCCATGAGGTGCGCGGTAGTGGGAAAGTTGAACAGGCTGTCGGTGAAAGCCGTAGCCGGGATGCCGTTGACCTTTTCGGCGAAGGCGCGCGTGATATGGTTGGCGAGGGTCAATTCACTGGCGATGTGTTCCTTCTCAGACCGGATGACCAGTCCCTTGCGCCCGAAGGTGAAGAAACTGCGCCCAAGGCGGAAACGCGTCAGGTTTTCTTCAGTCTGCATGACGAGCAGGATGGTGGTGTAACGCGCCCAGCGCGAGAAGAATTTGGCATACAGGAAATCAAATGGATGGCGGATGATCTCCCAGAGCGTCTTGAGAATTCGCGCCGCGACACTGTCAGCGCCATCAATCAGCGGCGCGATCAGGGTGCGGATGAAAGACGCCCCGTCCGAGTAGCGAACCGGTTCGACGCGCGTGACTTCGTCCGCGCTGAAAATGGAAGTGATGGCGATGCCCTTTGAGAAATCCACATCGCGTCCGCGGGTGGTGACGCCGAGTATGTTCTCACTATTGGTGCGGACGCGGTCACCGAGGCGAGGCGAGATGCGCCCCAGGGATTTGGTCACCTCGCGGCAACGGAAGAGCAGTTCGAGTGTCCCGATAGTGCCAGCAGAGACAATTACGTTGCGCGCCCGCACGCGGGATTCAGATCGGAATAGAAGAGCCGTCGAGGAGGAATAGATCACTTCGAAGCGCGCCCCATCATCCCTCACCCCTTGCCCCTCTCCCTCAGGGAGAGGGGTTGGGGTGAGGGGTTTTATATCACGCGCTTTAACTTCGGGGATGACCTGCGCGCCCTGTTTTTCTGCGAAGTAAAGATAATTTTTGACCAGGGTATTCTTGCCATTGTAGCGGCAACCAACCATGCAACCGCCGCAGAAATTACAGCCTGTCCGCGCCGGACCTTCGCCGCCAAAATAGGGATCCGGAATGGTTTTATTTTCTTCGCCAAAGAAAACGCCTACAGGGAGCGGTTCAAAGGTGGCGCCATAACCGAGCTCCTCCGCGATTTCCCGGCACTTTTCATCGGCAGGCCAGAGACGCGGGTTGCGGGCTACACCAAGCATGCGATGGGCGGTATCGTAATGCGGTCGAAGTTCATGTTTCCAATCGTTCAGGTGTTTCCAGGATGGCGCGGCGAAGAGGCGGTCATCCGGCTCGATCAAAACGTTGCCGTACATTAGACTGCCGCCGCCGACTCCGCTTCCATGCAACGCCAGCAGGCCGTTCATAAAGGTCATCTCAAATATGCCGAAGAAACGCAAAGCAGGCAGCCAGAGAAACTTTGGAAGATTCCAGTTTGTCTTTGGAAAGTCGTTATCCTCGAAGCGTTTGCCGCGTTCAAGGACAAGAACCGAATAACCTTTTTCAGTGAGTCGCATAGCCGAAACACTTCCCCCGAATCCGGAACCGATAATCACATAATCATAGACTTGATCCATAACTGTGCCCTCCGCGGTGAATTGGGTGATTATAGCATCTTCATGTTGACTCAATTGCCTCTTGATTAAATAATTATTTTGTGTATAATTTGATATATGAACATATACTCAGATATGATATTAAGGAATTTACCCTATGCGGTCTTCAATTCTTGATGAACATTCTGCCGCGCATGTCGCGGAACTTTTTCGGGCATTCAGTGATACCAGTCGAGTACGCATCATGTCTGCGTTGCTGGATGGCGAGAAAAATGTCGGCGCGCTGGCGGACCTGGTTGGAATCAGTCAATCGGCGGTATCCCATCACATGCGCGGACTCCGCCAGATGCGGCTGGTAGTGGCGCGCAAGGACGGCAAGGAAGTCTATTATCGCGTGGAAGATCCGCATATCATTGCACTTTTCCAACAAGGTGTAAGACACATTCAAGAGGATTAAAGATGGATAACAAACTCGAACAAGCCATGCTCCAGGGTCTGACAGAAGAAGAAGCCCGCGAGCGGCTGGCGGTGGATGGATACAACGAACTACCTAGCACAAAAAAGCGCACCTTTTTTCATATTCTTTTGGAAGTATTACGCGAGCCAATGTTTCTCATGCTGATTGCCTGCGGCCTGCTATATCTTTTCCTTGGCGACCAGGAAGAAGCCCTGATGCTCATGGGTTTTGTGGTCGTCATCATCGGTATTACCTTTTACCAGGAGCAAAAAACCGAGCGGGCGCTGGAAGCTTTGCGTGACTTATCCAGTCCGCGGGCGTTGGTTATACGCGATGGCAGGCAACAACGGATTGCCGGGCGGGAGGTGGTACGCGATGACGTTGTGCTGATCTCTGAAGGCGACCGTGTGCCTGCCGATACGGTTTTGTTAACGGGATCAAACGTCAGCGTGGATGAATCTTTATTAACCGGCGAATCGGTTCCGGTTAGAAAGAAAGTGTGGGATGGACGACTGGAGATGGGACGTCCGGGGGGCGATGACCAACCGTTCGTTTACTCCGGAACGCTCATCGTCAAAGGACAGGGTGTGACGCAAGTGCGGGGGACGGGCATCCGCACCGAGATTGGCAAGATCGGCAAGGCGCTCCAGATTTTACAACCCGAAGATACCAACTTGCAGCAGCAGACCGGCAAAATCGTGCGCAACTTCGCCATGATTGGGTTGGCGATGTGTGCCCTGGTGGTGGTTGTCTTTGGACTGACGCGCGGTGATTGGCTGCATGGCTTTTTGGCGGGCATTACACTGGCAATGGCGACTTTGCCTGAAGAGTTCCCAGTTGTGTTGACTATCTTTCTCGCGCTCGGAGCATGGCGCATCTCACAACGCCATGTGTTGACGCGGCGAGTCCCTGCGGTGGAAATGCTCGGCGCGGCAACCGTGCTTTGCACGGATAAGACCGGCACGCTGACCCAGAACCGCATGACCATTACTCATCTCATGATGGACAATGAACTCATGGCCATTGATGCACAACAACGTTCACTGCCTGAGTCGTTCCATGAACTGGTGGAGTTTGGTCTTTTGGCGACTCCAGTTGATCCGTTTGATCCAATGGAAAAAGCAATCAAGGAGGCGGCTGGACGGACCTTGATCAATACCGAGCATCTGCATGCGGATTGGAACCTGATGCGAGAGTACCCACTCTCAGAAAAACTGCTGGCGATGTCGCATGTCTGGCGTTCCACCAGCCGCCATGCTTTTGTGATTTCTGCGAAGGGCGCGCCTGAGGCGATTGCCGATCTGTGCCACTTCGATGCAACGCAGATGGACACCTTGCGCGGGCAAATCAACCGTATGGCGGACCAAGGTCTGCGTGTTCTCGGCGTGGCGAAAACGGAATTCACCCCGGTCGATTTGCCTGCCGAACAACACGATTTCGAGTTCAAGTTTGTCGGTTTGCTCGGGCTGGCTGATCCCATCCGCCCTGAAGTGCCGGGTGCGGTCAAGGAATGTTACGATGCGGGGATTCGGATCATCATGATTACTGGCGATTATCCCGGCACGGCGCGTAATATTGCTCGCCAGATCGGGCTGAAACCACTGGATGATATCATCACCGGCGCGGAACTGGATGCGATGAGCGATGACGAGTTACGCGAGCGCATCAAAACTACCTGCATCTTTGCACGGGCCGTGCCGGAGCAGAAATTGCGCATTGTCGGCGCGCTCAAAGACAACGGTGAGGTGGTTGCGATGACCGGCGACGGCGTTAACGATGCCCCGGCGCTGAAGGCGGCGCACATTGGCATAGCGATGGGCGGGCGCGGCACGGATGTGGCGCGCGAATCCGCCGCGCTGGTTCTAGTGGACGATAACTTCGCCTCGATTGTCGCCGCGGTGCGCATGGGACGCCGTATCTTCGACAACCTCAAAAAGGCGATGGCGTTTATTTTCTCGGTGCACATCCCGATCGCAGGCATGTCGCTCATTCCGGTCTTGCTCAAATGGCCGCTGGCACTGCTGCCTGTGCATGTGCTCTTCCTGGAGCTCATCATTGACCCGGCTTGTACGGTTGTCTTCGAGATGGAGGACGACGAACCCGACATCATGCAGCGCCCGCCGCGCAAACTGGATGCGCCACTGTTCGGGCGTTCGATGGTGATCTCAGGGTTGATCCAGGGCTTGGGCATCCTGGCAGTGGTGGCTGGCGTTTACGCATTTGGGTTGATGAGGGGATTGGGAGAAGGCGAAGCGCGCATGTTCGCTTTCGTGTCGCTCGTCATTGGCAACCTTGGCCTGATTTTCGCCAACCGCTCGCGGACGCTATCGATTTTCCAATCCTTGCGTATCCCCAACAAGGCGTTGTGGTGGATCACAGGTGGGGCGCTGTTATTCCTGGTGCTGGTGCTGACCGTTCCCGCCCTGCGTGATGTCTTCCAGTTTGCACCGCTTCACCGCTGGGAGATGGCATTGCTCTCCCTGGCAGGCTTGAGCAGTATCCTTTTTGCGGAGAGTGTCAAACTCAAGGCGCTGCAAAAGGTGATTTACCGGGAAGGTGAATGATGAAACGCACCACGCTCGATTTACTGGCTTGTCCCATTTGTCACGGCCGCCTGGAAAGTTACTGCATCGACCCCGTTGCGGATCCGTGCCTGTCGGGAAATCTTTACTGCAAAGCATGTTCCATCAACTACAGTATTGTGGATGGCATCCCACATTTCATCCAGCCCGAGCAGTTGAGCGGCTTCAACCGCAACTTCTCGCGCATGTACAACTGGTTCTCCTGGGGCTATCGCCTGTTTTCAAAAGTGGCGTTTGCCTACATCGGCATGGACGAGGAAACTGGTCGCCGCGAGATCACGGATCGGCTAGACCCACACGGCGGGCGCGTACTTGAGGTCTCGATTGGGCCGGGCGTGAACCTGCCATATCTGGTCAACCGCGCGGACGTGGGCGAAGTCTTCGGGTTGGATATTTCCCTAGGCCAATTGCAACGCTGCCAGAGTTACATGGCGAAAAAAGGCTGGGGCGTGGACCTGTTTCTCGGTAACGGCGAACAGCTACCGTTCCAGAACGAGGCGTTTGGGGGCGTCTTCCACGTCGGTGGCATAAACTTCTTCAACAATAAAAAAGCCGCGATTGACGAGATGATCCGAGTCGCAAAGCCGGGTGCGCGTATTCTCATTGCCGATGAAACGGAGAAAGGCGCGCAGGGTTACGAGAAGTTCATCCCTGGATTCAAGAAATCGTTTGGCGGTAAACGCAAGCAGATCGTCGCGCCGATTGATTTGGTTCCGTCAGAGATGTTGGAGACGCGTGTCTTCGATGTGTGGAAGGGCTGGCTGTATTGTCTTGAGTTCCGCAAACCATAGGAGGCTGTATGAAACCGAACATCCTTCCTTTGAGCATGTCGAGCATTTTCTTGATTCCCTGCCAGGGCGGGTACCTTCAGGTGGACACCGGATACGAGCATGACTACCCGATCTATCGCAGGGATCTTGCCAGGTTAGGGATTGCCTTGGAAAACATCCAATACCTGGTTCTGACCCATCACCATGACGACCATGCAGGCTTCTTAAACGAACTGACCCGCGACACTTCAGTAACCATCATCGCTCACGAACAGGCCGGTATGCTGCTAAAAAGCGGCAAAAATGACAAGTTGCATGGCGGCGGGTATATCAATGGTTTCATCAAGCTTGTTGCAGGCCTCAAAATGCGCCTCGATCCACACTGGACGCTGACCTTTCCGCCTTTCACGCTGCGGGAAAACGATATCCTGCTGTCTGGCGATGACAATCAAGTCTTGCGCCGGTTGGGAATCGCCGGGCAGATCCTATATACCCCGGGGCATTGCGTTGACCATATTTCAATCGTAGTCGATAGCGGCGAGGCATTCTGCGGCGATTCGGCAGCCAATTTCCTTCTGTGGGCGGGAACCCGCTATTGCACCGTATTTATGACCGACATGGACGAAGCCTACCGTAGCTGGCAAAAAATGCTGGATGCCGGTGCGCAGGTGATCTACCCGGCACATGGGCGGCCATTCTCTGCCGACAAGCTGCGCCAGAGTATGGGGCGCATTAAAACCAATGCTTTGGCAAAATTTTTCTAAACCATGAAATTGGATATTTTTTGCGGTAGGGAGTGGCTAAATGAATAGGCTAGAGAAAGCTTTCACCACGGAGAAAGTCTTTTAAGAAACTCAGTGTCTACGTGTTTCAGTGGCAAAATTCCAGGCAGGCCCTCAAGATTAGCCACTCAACCGAACGAGGTGAAACCATGTCTCTCGAATTCGTTGTTAACGTTGTTCGCTGGTTGGGCGGGTTTCTGGCATACACTATATTGGGGATCATCCTGTTTGGGGTTTGGTGCGGCTCCAAACGCCAGGCGGGACGCACCACTGGACTCAATGGGGCCTGGCTCCGCTCCCCGTGGTTTTATCTCACCTCGGCATTGCTGTTCTTTGGCGTTTGCTATTTTGGTTGGATTCCAATGCCGTGGAGTGTCTCACCACAGACTCGCGCGTGGATGCTGACTCTCGGCTCGTTGTTGTACTTCCCTGGGATGTCCTTCGCGCTGTGGGGACGATTGGCGCTTGGAAAAAATTACTTCGTCTCGACCAGCTTCGGCGCGCAGTTATTTGAAGGGCACCAACTGGTCACACGCGGACCGTTTGCGGTCGTTCGTCATCCCATGTACAGCGGACTTATTCTCGCGGCATTGGGCGCGCTCCTGCTTTATTTCACCTGGACGACTTTGTACTTCGCCTGTTTTGCGCTATTGCTGACTGTCTGCGCCCGCCGCGAGGAAGCCGCGCTCTCGGCGGAATTTGGCGAGCAGTGGAACGAATACTGCAAACGCGTCCCGGCCCTTGTTCCACGGCTGAAACGGTGAGTTTCTAAAGGAGCCACATGACAAAAATGGATTCTCAAAACTTGAACGATGTCTCCGAGACTTTGCTCATCACTCTTTTCGCGCGCGCGTATGAATCCCAGCGCCCCGATGCCATGCTCAAGGATGAAAAAGCCGTTGCGCTGGTCAAACAGATCAACTATGATTTTTCACGGGCGAGAGTGCAGGCACATGACGAGGTGGCGATCATCATGCGCATGCGCGAGTTCGACCGTTTTGCGCGGGAGTTCCTGGCGCGTAATCCCGATGGGGCTGTCCTCCACATTGGGTGCGGCCTCGATACACGCTTCGAACGCGTGGACAATGGCCGCGTCGAGTGGTATGACCTCGACCTGCCGCACGTCATAAGATTGCGGCGCGAACTGATGGGGGATGAGATGGGGCGATATCACATCCTGAGTAGTTCGGTTTTCGAGGATGATTGGCTGGAGGTGTTCAGCATTCGCCGCCAGCGTCCAATTCTCTTTTTGGCTGAGGGTGTTTTGCCATACTTCGAAGAAACGCAGGTCAAATCGTTGTTCTTCAAATTGCGGGATAAATTTCCCGGCGCGGAGTTTGTTTTTGATGGCATGTCGCCTTTCGTCATCTGGGCGGATAACCTTCAACTAAAACATTCCAAAATGCAGGCGCGCCTTCACTGGGGATTGAAGCGTGGCAAAGACATCGAGACTTGGGGCGATGGATTCCTTATGCTGGGTGAATGGTATTACTTCGATCACCCCGAGCCGCGCCTGAGAGCCTATCAGTGGATCCGTTATTTTCCGGCGGTGGCAAAATCCTCGGGAATTTTCCATTATCGGCTTGGGTCACGCCCATGAAGATGACCAACCGTTGGAACCAGTTTATCTATCGTCTGTGGGCGCCGATCTACGATTCGACCGTCAATCGGATTTTCATGCCCGGGCGCAAACGCGCCATGGACTTGTTGGATCTGCAACCCGGCGAACGCGTATTAATTGTCGGCGTTGGTACCGGCGCGGATTTGCCTCTCCTGCCCTCAGGGGTGGATGCGACCGGGATTGACCTCAGTTCCGAGATGCTTTCCAAAGCTCGCCTCAAATTTGACCGATGTCTGGCTGTCGTTAAATTAATTCAAGGCGACGCCCAAACCCTGCTCGTGGATGAAGCCGCCTTTGACGCGGTCATTTTGAATTTGATCCTGTCTGTAATTCCGGATGGGAATGCCTGCCTGCGATCCGCTTTGCGCGCTCTCAAGCCCGGCGGACGCGCCGTCATCTTCGACAAGTTCCTGCCCGAAGGGAAGAAGCCTTCCTCTGTGCGGAAATTCTTCAACATTTTCAGCACCCTGCTCGGCACGGACATCAATCGTCGACTGAGTGATCTAATGCTGGGCTGTCCGTGCGAGGTGACTCATAACGAGCCAAGCATTGGCGGGGGGATGTATCGAGTCATCCTGATAAAAAACTGCTAAAATCAAGCATACGATGATATTGTGAACAGAACCGGGCAGTTGAAGGTTCTGGGGAGGCAGTCATGATTGATAATTCCGTAATAAAGACCATGCTCAATCGCAAGTCTGTGCGCAAGTATAAAACTGACAAACCGTCGGATGAAGTGATCGAGACAATTGCGCTCGCCGGCCAGCAGGCGCCTTTTGCATCACAGTCATACAGCATCCTGCTCACACGAAAGAAGAAAGCCCCTTTTGGTGCTCCACTGTGGTTTATCATCTGCGTGGATTTGCATAAACTTGAAGCCTTTATGAAAGTCCGCGACTGGGAGATAGTTACCAACGATGTGACTCTGTTGCTCTTCGGTATTCAGGATGCCGCCTATGCCGCGGAAAACATGGTGATAGCCGCGGAAAGCCTGGGGTTGGGCTCCTGTTATTTGGGGATTATGCCTGAGAGGGTGACGCAGATCGTAAAGCAGTACAAACTCCCCCAACGCGTCTTTCCGCTGGTGGAGCTTGTGATGGGGTATCCTGATGAGGAATTCCCGCCTCGCCCGCGGTACCCGCTATCCTTTGCGTTATTTGAAGATCAATATCCTGAATTTACTGATAAGCAGGTAAGGGATGCCATGCAGGTGATGGATGAAGGGTACCTGGCTCAAGGTTATTATGTCAAGCAAAAAGCCAAGATTCGGCTGGAAGGGAAGCGCAAGGATACATTCACCTACGATGATTATTCGTGGACGGAGCATATCTCCCGCAAGTGGGGACAATGGTTCACCTCCCCAAACAAAATGCTCGATGCGCTTCGTAAACAGGGATTTGACTTGCAATTCAAAATTGAGAATAAAAAAGATTAATGCTGGCGGCCTGCTGTAAATATAATTGCGCAGTTATCCACGATGACATAAGATAAAAAACCGCCAGCATTTGCCGACGGCTGACTGATTACTGCAAACTATTCACTGCTCATTTGTAATTGCTAAGGGAATATATCCCTCCACTTTCAGAATCCCGGCAAAGGCCTGGTCTGCATCGGCAACTGCCTTTTCGCGCCAATCTTTTGCGGCGGGGTGGAACAATTCTTCAAAGCCATGTTTTGCCTGTGCGTGGACTTTTTCATTACATGCCCCATGCCAGTATGCACGGTTCTCATGGATCATAACGCGTGGGCTGTGGAATAACCCATCGAGTGTATTGCCAAGCGTGCCAAATTCGAAGGATGTCGCGTATAGTTTCTTTTTTGGGAATTCATTTTGTTGCAGCGCGTAAATATAATCGATCATATCGCCGCGCAGGGCGTAGAACTCGTCTGCAGTTGCCGCCACTACAAGCGGATAATTGAATTTTTTGACAAACTCCCTGGATGTTCCCCTATCAAGTGCAGAATTGACCAGGCTCATCTGGTAACGCGGCCCATACCCTGTGTGCATGTCCAGGTGTAGAACCTGATCGTAATTGCTCAGCACCTTACGATACAACTCCATCAGCGTGTGGGTTTCCTCTGGGGTTTCCGTGCCGCCATAATATAAACCTTTGGGTTGGCGATATTGTCCCAATAGAAGCGCATCACGGAAGTTCCGCATACCCATTCTTGCCACGTGCCAGCCCAATCCCAGCGTATAAGATAGATTGCTCAGGAATATATTATTGATCTTTGTAGGCGGACTGAGGAATGCGTTGAGTTTGTCATAATCAGGGTTGAAGGCCGAGTCGAAGCCGCCATTCCAGATAAAGGTCCTGTTGAGGTCAATGTTATCCTTGTTGCCGCGGCGGTGATGTTTCATTCCCCAGGGATTGATGGCATGTACAAGCAAAATGCCGGTTTTATGTGGCTCTATTTTTGGCATGTACACTTCAACAAATCTCTGCAGCATGGCGGAACCAACGTAACATTCCACACCATGCTCACCGGTGGTCATCATGAGGATCTTTTCGTTACTTTCCACCGCGTCAGAATAAATCCAGTCGATGGTCAGGTCTTCATCGCCGGGCAGGGCATGTTGAAACAGCTTTGCCTTTGGCCACATGGCTTGAACAGTGGACAGGTCCTTTCGGAACCGTTCACGCGAGGCTTCGTAGGTTTCAGGGAAAAGAGCTTGGATTTCGGTCATGTTTCCTCAGGGGTCTTATAAGGCTCAAGCTGGTGTTCGGTATATTCTGTCTCGCAGGGGAGGCCGCGGCCTATCCATGCGCGCAGAGTCTCCAATTGGATGATGATACTGAAGACCGTCACACACTCGATGCCATGCCTGCAAATGGACGTGGGATAGCCGGCATGGTCAGCCAGAAGGGTTTTGAAAAGTTCCGGTGTTAATTTTCCGAAATTTTCACGCAGTAGATACCCGGCGCGGTTGTGGCGGATGATCGAACTTGCGATGGATGATCGGTCCGCTTCGAAGTGGCGCATGGCCGGGCTGACGTAATGATTCGCATGCGCCATGATATCCTTTTCGATGTAGATTGCTTCGCAATCTGTGGCCGAACCCTCCATGCAATAGACTTCACCACTCCCATCTGCGATGATATTGTTATAGCTGGATGCGCGTCCTTTCAAAAGACAATGACTCATGGCTTCGCTCAAATGACGCGACCCTAAAATTGCGCGTACCCCCAGCAGGCGCGGCACGCCCGGGCGGATGTCGTTGCTATCCAGTTGATTGCCAGTCAGGTTGATTTTGGCGGCATTATATCCGGCGCTGATCCCAACCCCACCCGCGGAGACGCCGATAAATTCAGGTTCATCGCCAGCCTGGATTTTCAAGATAACCAGGCGAGTTTCATCTTTGGGAGAGAGATCGTTGGTGTGTGCGAGCAGGGTCGAGCCGTCCAGGGTGGCGCGACCGCGGGCTGCCATGTCGGTACAGCCATGCAATACCGGGGATTCCCATAACTCCTCACACATGGACAAAAAAACCTCATCAAACGAAACGCCTGCTCCCTCGGCAAGGCCTTCCAGTTCTTCAATGTAACGCGGATAGGCCGCGCGGCTATGAGCGAGATATTCCTTGCTTTGGTCCAGGATTTTTTCCAATGCAACCCCAGCGGGCGGACTATCGCGCAAATTGGTAAACATGTCTTGAATTTGCGAGCGGCATTGCCCTCCGATTTTCAGGCCAACTTCACGGTGTGTACCGCGCGCTTCAATGATTGGAATGGGATTGTTTGCCATAAATAACCTTTCAATTTGATATTCGTCATTGCGAGCGAAGCGAAGCAATCTCTCTCCCGGCACAGTTATTGCAATCGAGGCGTTCCTTGCGCAATTTGGTAGAGATGCTTCGGCAAAGAACGCCTTAGCATGACATGTTATTTTATGAACCATTCTTCGCTCAGGTCTTTCCATTCGGAGTTCATGGAATCGATCAACGCTATTTTCTTTGACCTGAGCCAGCCTTTGATTTGTTTTTCGCGTTCTAGTGCGACATGGATGCTTGGAGTTGATTCATAGTAAACAAGAAATTTGATGTTGTATTTGCTGGTAAACCCTGGAACGAGTTTGTTTTTATGCTCATGCACGCGTCTCATGAGGTCATTTGTCACGCCTGTGTACAGCGTGCGCGATTTGTTTGTCATGATGTAGACGTAGTATTCTTTGTTCATAATTTTCGCCATGTTACTCTTTATAGCATGACTCTCTGAGGGAGCGTGCTCTCCGCGACCGAAGAGTCTCTTCTCGCGGGGTAGAGACCCTTCGCTATCGCTCAGGGAATCATTCAAGCATGACTCTCTGAGGGAGCAAAGCGACCGAAGAGTCTCGCGTACAGTGGTAGAGATTCTTCGCTTCGCTCAGAATGACATGGTGGTAATTTTAATATTCTCCCGCAAACCTTTCATGCACCCACATGAATTCCTGGCGTTTGTTCGTCACGCGGACGAGACCGCCGAAGCCGGGGTCTTTAGCTTTGAGCAGGGATTGAAGTTCGCGCAGGGTGGCGCCATCGGCGCGAACTGCGGCGCCGCGTTCGAGATTAGTTGAATCCACTTTACCCATAAATTCGTTGATGGCTGTTCCTTCGCCGGCAACTGCGTCAATAATGTCTTTGCCAAGACCAAGTTGATCTTCCAAAGTTTTGAAAGCGACGTCGTCAATGACTTTGAGCGCTGAAGAAGCGACTGGTAAAACAAGACTTAATGTTCCAGTGAGCAGTTTCAAGTAAGGGGCAGCTTTCGTGAACCATTCACGATCAAGTTCAAGGTCATAGACGCCTTTCTTGCTGTCAATGCCGTTGAGCGCCGGGAGGGGCAATCGTGAATGTTCGCACCATAACACCAAGCAGAATTGGTGCCGTGTCCAATTTTTGGGATTGAACTTGCTGCGTTCCAGCGGGAAGAAACTGAATAAACGCGGTCCTTCTTTGGCCTCATCAGTAAAGACTTTGATGAAGTCAGCGTAATTCTTGTCAACCTGGCTCAAAATACGGCGGGTGTTGTTATTGACTTCTGTCAATGTGCCTTTGACTTGTGCGAACTCTTTCAGCAATGTATCCAATGAAATCAGTTGAGTGGCGGCGGGAGCATTCGACAATAACTGGTCTATGTTTTGCCATTCATTGCAGACGGGACAAGGCTGTTCGGGGCGTCCGCGTTTTTTGTTTTCGATGAGTTTGCGGACTTCGAACAAGCCGATACAGGGAGTCTCATTCAAACACGGAACCATTACGTCACAGCGCAGACCTTCCCAGAAACTTTCGACCAGATATTTCACTTCTTCGGTAAGCATGGCAGGGAAGCGTTCGGGATACGGCGCGCGGACGGTGATATGCACATCGTTGCCCTTGTGTTCGAGCAGGGCGCGCCCGTTATAGTCATCATCGAGAATCAGACCGCGCTGCCAGTGGACGCTTTCGGCGTATGCTGCGCGACCGAGCGAATACTTGTGCAGGCGGACGATGAGTTGATAGAACAATCCTTCGGCTGTGGCGGTGTTGCCTTTGTCATCTACAATGCGGCAGATTTGGGTTTGCTGGAGGTCACCTGAGGATGGAGATGGAATCCACGCACCTGCAAAATTCTCGGGGCGATTATCGGGGACGAGTTGCGCGATGAGGGATTGGGGATCATGGGGGCGACCATGAAGGTCGCCCGTACGATTATCGGAGGCAGGATCAGCCACACGGTAGGATAGATCGAAGCGTTCCATCAGGCGCAGAAAGATCGGGTGGAGGGTCGCTGGGTAACGGGAATCCGCTGAGCGGGTTGAGTCATCCCATAAATGATTGAGGCGCGAGAATCTCACCAAGCCGTGCGCGGCGCGTGTGACTTCATCATCAAAGATATAACTGATGGCGGTGGCGAGCCAGTCGGGTCTTAAGATGACGATGTTGCGCAGGGCGGGGTCATGCTGGTAATGCGTGAGATGACCGAGGCGGTGCGAAATGGTGATGAACAGGCGCGCAATCTCATCATCCATGTTGTGAGCGCGGCAGATGGCGAGGACTTCATCCAACGGCAGATAAGGAACGCTGCGGTTTTGCAGGGCTTCGCGCACATCCTGAAAACTTTTCGGCACGGAGCATCCCACTTCGGGCAGTTCGGCGGCGAGGCGGGCGATGGCGCGTTTGAGTTCTTCGATGCCTTTGCGATTTCCGTGCGCGTTGGGCTTGCTGTCTACAAAGAAGAAGTCGGCGACAGTTTCCCTGCCGAAGAGATCCCAAAGTTCCTGACGGTCAATATCGGGCTGGCGCAGCCCCGGACCGCCGTGCGTGGCGACGACCAGAATCTTCGCGTCTGGCTCGCGGTGCTTGACCAGTTTGATCCACTCCTTGACGAGAAGCCCTGCTGGGGACCTTCGCGCGGCTTCCAGACAACGAGATAGACGGCGGGCGCGCTAAAGAATAACTGGTGCGTGGGACGGTAGACGCGCTGTCCGCCGAAATCCCAGCCGTTGAAGGTGATTTCGGTTTGGGTGTCGGGGTCCGTGAGTTTGATGGGTTTGATTTCAATGCCATGCGTGGAGGGATGTTCCTGCCATTTGTCGCCGAGTAAGGCGTCCATGAGACAGGTCTTGCCCACTTCACCATCACCGATAAGGATGAGTTTGGCTTCGTTGAGTATGATTTGCGAAGCGGCTTTGGCGCGCAGGTAGGCTTTGACGCCAACAATGCCTTGTTTGTATGCTTCGGCGAGTTCGGGGTTGAAAGGATTATTGTAAAGATCAATCTTGACCAAAGTAAATCGTTCAAAGGATGATGGCAAATCTCTAAGCTGATTATGAGACAGGTTGAAATTATCTAACTTAAAGAGCAGCCCAATAGTGTCTGGTAACTCAATTAGTTGGTTGTAGGAAAGATCCAGTGATACCAGTTCGGTAAGATAACCAAGCGTCTCAGGAATTGTTCTTAATTTATTGACAGAAAGCTCCAATCCTGGATTGCCTCTATGCCCGTTAAAAGGATCCTTGTAAAGTATTTCTCCTTCAGGACCTGGGTGAGAAAGAGGAACTATATCATCATAAGGTAAACCTAATCGCCCGAGATTGCCTAATGAATTTGGCAATTCAACAAGACTGTTATGGTAAAGATTTAATGATTGCAAATTTGTGAGTTGCCCAAGCGACTCTGGCAGTATCATCAGTTGATTGTACGAGAGATCTAGCGACTGTAACTGGGTGAGTTGTCCCAACCACTCTGGTAGTGTCGCCAGGAGGTTGTTGGAGAGATTCAGTACCTGTAATTCTGTAAGTTGTGCGAGTGACTTTGGCAGTTCAGTGAGTTGGTGTCCCTTTGGTTCTGTCCATTCTAGGACTCTTAAATCCAGTTCTCTTGCCCCCGAGCGCCGCGCTACTTCGATTTTCTTTTCTGCTTGGAAATAGGCTTGGTCATGGGGCATGGGGTCCGCCTTCTTCGGCGAGTCGTCTCGCCGAAACAGCCGATGGCGGCTTGACGCCGCCTCGGCTGGCCAACTTCCCCCAAATGGGGGAAGGGCTGTTATATTTATGACGAGAGGTTGGGTGAATCATTTCTGGATTTCTTTGGGCCTAATCTTGATTCGGGAGGACAATTGGCACTTTGAATTGAATACGATTTATTGCAGAATTCTGGCTTCCACTTTCGCCCTGTGCTCCAACTCCAAACGCGCCCACAAAAACACCGATTCCACCTTTAGCTTTATCTTCCTCAGTCGTAGTTACAGCGACATCAAATTCTATCAATTGTACTAATTCACCTCTCGGTGTGTACATCTGCGGATGTGTGCTTGAGGCAGTTGCTGAAATACCTTTTGGGCTTATTTGTCCACCATGCTCTTTAGCAAAAATCTGAGCAGTTTTAACACCTTCGAAAATTTGCTTCAAAGTTTCCGATACAAAATCTTTCAGTTCCATTTTTCGCTCCTTAAACAATTAGCTGAACATCGCGCTTCTTCAATTTTCTTTTCTGCTTGGACATAGACTTGGTCATGGGGCATGGGAAGAACCCCCTCTGCCCCGCAAAGCGGGGCATCTCCCCCAAAGTGGGGGAGGAGCCTGTAGTGCGGAGAGATTGATAGTTATTGTGGTCACTGGGATGTATTTTACCTGCGATTGATTGAGGGGTTTTCGTGTCATCGTCCCAGCGCGCGGGTTGGAACAAATAACCATGCCTAGGGGCAGGGCGGCCCTGTCAAGGTGCGATTGATTGTGTTATCTTATCTGCATAGAGTTGCGCGAGTTTTCCAATCTCAACCGGTGAACCCGCGTCTTCAACAAAGAGAGTGAAAGTAAAGGCCCCAACACTTCCAATCCGAAACACGACCACATTTAATCGCCATATGGTATTCTCGATCTTGTATTTTGCGGTAACCCCAACCGACTTTTCGCCAACAGTAATGTCTTTGATCTTTGAAACGTCCGGGGGGTATGTTGTAAGGCGCATTTTTGCAAAAAATTCCCCGATGAACGAGGCATCGAATGCACTTTGATCTTTTAATTCCGGTAGGTCTACAATATAACCATAGACGAATTTCGTGTTATCGCTATTGGCAAAGGCAAAGCTAGCCTTGACGGGATACTGAGACCACTTAACTTGGAAAGGATTATCGGGATTCTCCTCAAACCCTGCTGCGGGCAATAGGAGTGCAGGCACTTTCTGGCTGAGATCATCTTTGGAAAGAGCGACAAATTCGGCACCAAGGCCTAATTGATCTCCAGTGGCGATTTCTCCTGGCATGGATGTTGGTGTAGGTGTGTTGGTTGGCGCGACGGTGGCCGTCGGTGCCACGGTAGCCGTAGGTTGGATGGTTGATTGAGAGACAGATGTGGCAGGCTTCGTTGGGGGGATGGTTGCGGGATTTCCCGAGGACATTGTGCAACTAGACAACACGAGGCAAAAGATAAGACTTACAGTAAGGTTCAGGTTTCTCATTTTTATCTCCTTGGAGTGGTAACCGTAAAATCCTTTGATATCATTATAGACAAAAAAAGTGAAATACAATCATCAAAGCGGCGGTTGAGTATCTTGTTTCTTCAATTTTCTTTTCTGGAGAGATAGGCTTGGTCATGTGGCATGGGAACCCCCTTCCAACTTCCCCCAAATGGGGGAAGGGCTGGTATTGGTTAAAGCAGGTTGACTTGCTTGGTTTTTGTTTTTTGGTTGGCGATGGATTAAGTCATTTGGCATGGTGGTTTGCCTTTGTTTTCAACGGTACCGTCCACGAATGGGGTCACGAATAAACGAATATGGGCGGGCATTCGTGAATTCGTGGTGAAAATTCGTGGATGGTTGTTTACGGGTTCGATTTTCTTTTCTGCTTGGTAATATGCTTCGTCACGCGCCATGGGAACCCCTCTGCCCTTCGGGCATCTCCCCCAAAGGGGAGAATTTGTTGGGTTGATAGGAAGAGTTTGGATGAATCATTTGCTGTACTTATTTTGATTGTGGGGTGCCGTCCACGAATGGGGTCACGAATACTCGAATATGGGCGGGCATTCGTGAATTCGAGGTGAAAATTCGTGGATGGTTGTTGTCGAGCCGCGCTTGTTTGATTTTGTTTTCTGCTGGGAGATAGGCTTGGTCATGGGGCATGGTTGCCGCCTTTTGTCTTAACCATGATTTTCTTGATTGAAGGATTGCCATGATTTGTACGACTCCAATCAAGGTAATCCTCTAATCCTTCAATCATGGTTGTGGTTTTCTTTTCTGCTGGGGAATAGGCTTGGTTATGGGGCATGGGGACCCCCTTCCAACTTCCCCCAAATGGGGGAAGGGTTGTTTGGTTTGGGATGAGAGGTCGGGTGAATCATGTGGTGTACTTCTTTTAACTCGGATGGTTTGATGCTGACCTTATTTTACTCTGAAAAGAAAATCGCCCCAATGATTTGGTCAAAGGGGCGATGGTTTTTGATCACTTTGATACTAATCCCGAAAAAACGGCTGATCTCAGGTATGAGAAAGTTCTTGAAGTTTCGGCAAAACGTCTTCAGGTTTCTTGTCGGTGAGTTTCAGGTATATCCCCAACCCATCCATATCCACATCTTCATTCCATACCAATTCGCCGCTTGAACCAATCGTTACGTTCTCGAACTGGCTGTAATCATTCCACAGCGCGAACACTCCCCTGCCCGCGAATTCGGAAAGGTCAACTTCACCTTTCACACCGTCCGAGAATTTGACATGCAGGCGGAAATTTTTTAGCGGTTTGACTTCTTTAATAACAGGTATGTTCTCTTTCATGTTTTGATTCTACCACTTCTTAAGTGGCTATTCGAGCGCCTTGCTTCTTCGATTTTCTTTTCTGCTGGGAGATGTGCCTGGTCATGGGGCATGGTATCCGCCTTTTGTGGTGTAAGTCCCAGGCCTGACAACTTGTTTTTGCCCCAATTAGGCTACATCTCATCGCGAGCCGTCAAAATCTGGACATGGATACTTCGACAGGCTCAGTACAGGTTTCACGGTCAAACACAGATTTATTAAAGATTTGTCCGTGAGTATGCGCGTAATCCGTCAAACCTGTACTGACGGTTCGTCTCGCTTCGCGGCTCACCGTGTCGAAGGGATGAAAAAACGACGCACTTTCAACAGGATGCGCCGTTTTGATTTTCAGGCGGTGGCAGGTGCCCGCACAAAAGACTTATTCAACGCTCGGACAATGGTTTGTGGAAACTCAATGGGAATAAAGTAATCAGCAGGGAAAAGATAGTCTTCTCCGCTTTCGTCAATGATTCGCAGATCGCCGTCGGCTTGGGCGTCTTTGTCGGGGCGGACGCGGTAAATTTTGTGCAACTCCAGCGAGACGGGATATTCGCTATTATCAATACAAACAACAAAACGAGAAGGCAATTTCATATCTCGGATTCTATTTCAAACAATTGTTCAATTGGAAAGACTTGATTACTCATCGCCTCTTTCCAGCCTTGGGCAAAACTTTCATCAGCGGGTTTGAGAATTTCTTTTGTTTCCAAATATGTCTTGATCGCATTCTCGATATTTTTCAACGCTTCTTCTTTTGTCTTTCCCTGCGACCAACATCCTGGCAAGTCTGGACGCCAAACGGCGTAGCCTTCTTCTGTTTTTTGGAGGCGGATTTTGTATTTCATTTTCTTTTCTTCGATTATGCTACCTGATAAGTCTGTCCCAACAACAGGAACTCAGCCACATCTTCTTTTGCCAACTTCTGGCGGATTTGCTCGAAGCGGCGCACAGTCTCTTCGGGGTAAAGTCGCTCGCCGCATTGCAAACAGACTTCGGCGGTCACTTTCAAGACAGCAATATTTACGCCGCCTTTAAGTAGTTTTTCCACTTCTTTTTCAACCAGTTCCCCGCCGCAAACGGGGCATTTGTCAAAGGGTTTCATTACTTTCTCCTTTCGCGCAAATTGATCCAGCGATTTGGGTCAGGACGATAGACGGTATAAAAACAGCCCATCTCGTTTTTTCATTGTAAGCCCAAACACTGTGGATTGGTTCGCCCTCAAAGTTGTTCCCGTAGATCAAGCAACTCGGGTAAGGCTTGTCTGTTGGATAATCTTCAATCACTTCGCCTTGCAACACGCTAAAGAATATCTCGTCAAATGTGAGAGTATCAGCCTGCGCTTCTTCGTCTGCGTGGTCTGTAATGCGTATGCGCTTTTCCTGGATGGCAGAGATGGCGTCCTGGATGTTCATGATTGATGACGATTATACCCACTTTTCGCGGCTGGTCATTACCCGCGCACAGCCTTGCGGATTTCCAATTCCCAATTCTGCCCTGGGAGGATGGTCCAGCTTCGCTCACCACAAGGTTTTTCCTTGTCGAGCCACGGTACGGTCCACGCCGTCTTCCCTGGCACTGCCCGTGATTTGCTAAGCAAATCAGGCAAGTGTGGTCAGGCGGGGTCCCTTCGGGTAGCGCGCGGACGGGGTCACGGCCTGTACCGCTTGTGCCCTGAAAGGGTACGAAGCGGTATCCGCCATAAGGCAGAGGAAAACCTGAAATTATTGAAAGCGTAAATGAGAAGCCAGCCCACGATGGACTGGCTTTTGGAATTATGTGCTACATCCACCCAAAAGAGGAGTATCCAGGTGAATTATAATAAACCCATGATAAGTACTGAATCAATTCACGAACACAATCTTAGTTTTCCACTTTCCATTGGACCTTTTAATTGTATTCAGGGTTGAACAGGAATGTTGAAAAAACTCCCCAAGGTTAATGAGATTATCTCCGTTTATGCCGTAATCTCCTTCATGGCTTACGGCTGGACGCTTGTAGCATTTATATGGAAACTCCCCTCATGGTTGCATTATCTGACCGCGGGCGAGATACTGGGCATTTATTCCTACTCCCTGCTAACGGACTTTGTTGAAAGCCTTATTTTCCTGGCTTTGACTTTATTCCTGTGTGCAATATTACCTGCGCGACTCATGCTGGATGCATTTATAATGCGCGGCACAATTTTTGCGATCAGCCTAATGGGCACAATCATGTTCGTGTTAAGTGTTTATACAGATACGAATACGGCTTTGATGGAAAGCGTGCCTGCCTGGCTGGTAATCCTGGTCTCTACATGCCTGTGGACAGCCTTGTTGGAATTGCTTTGCAGAAAGGTGCCCGCGGCTGCATCCTCGTTGCTCGGGCTTGCGGACCGGCTTATGATTTTCCTGTACATCAATTTGCCGCTATCCTTTTTTGCCCTGATCGTCGTAGCTTCAAGGAATCTGAGGTAGAAAACTCATGGATGTACCCAATCGAAAACTAGAAAAGGCTGTTCTCTCAACTATTTCTATTGCCTTTGTCATCTGGAGTGCTGCTTTTATTTATCGGTCATCATTGATCGCGATGGATGGAAACCGGTATTTTTGCCTGTTTGATGACGCCATGATTTCAATGCGTTATGCGTGGAATTTCTCACACGGCTTGGGCCTGGTCTGGAATCAAGGGGAGCGCATTCAAGGCTATTCAAATCTCTTGATGACTTTGCTGATGTCACTTGCAACCCTAATCTTTAGCAAACCGATTGCCCCACTCGTCATACAAATCCTAGGGGTAATCTTCATGCTGGCAATTGCATACGTTAATATGAAAATTGCCGACTATATACTGTCAGACGAGGACCACAAGCTTCATAGGCTCGGCAGACTTCTTGCCTTCCTCTGCGCTTTACTCTATTATCCACTGACATATTGGTCACTTTTGGGAATGGAAACAGGATTATTAACCTTGCTTTTGCTATTAGGCATTCTCTTCACTTTCAATTACACGAGAAACAAGAACCTGTCCAATTTATTATCGGTGTCTGGATGCCTGAGCCTGGCCTTCCTAACCAGGAACGACTCGATTGTTTTTGCTATCCCTATATGGATATATATTTTTAGGGAAACTTACGCATCTGCACCAAAAGCCAACGGTAAGGTTTCTGGAAAGTTATTGGCAACTATCAGTTTATACTTTATCTTCATTATTGGGCAGCTGATATTCCAATACAGGTACTATGGTGAAGTATTGCCAAACACTTACACATTAAAACTTACAGGGATGCCATTATGGATGAGAATCGCAAATGGAGCCGGGTTCGTCAAGCCGTTCCTGATCGAAACCGCCTTTATTTGGGTTCTGTCAAGCATGGAAATAATCTTTGATTTCGGAAAGCGAAAGTTGCTCTTATTTTCCATTGTGCTTTCTGCAATAGGTTACCAGGTATATGTCGGGGGTGATTTCCTCTATTGGCGCATCATGTCACCGGCTATGCCGCTGCTCGCCATACTTTTCATAAGCGCTGCAAAAGCGATCATACTTGCCATATCAAACACCCAGGCTTTCAATGCGTACTTTTTCCGAACCCCGATCTTCCCAAGAAAATACATGACTGAATTTTTGATGACGTCATTAACACTGATTGGATTGCTATCGGCAAATATTCGCTTCCTGCCGGAAATTTCATTACAGACGAAACCATTTAGATCACAATACAAAATAAATAACGTAAATGCTGCAATTGTGCTTGGCCAACTTACAACAAAAGACGCTACCATAGGTGTATTGGCAGCAGGCACAGTCTCCTATTTTACAGATAGAACGGCAATTGATTTCCTGGGCAAATCCGATAGATATATTGCTCACTTGTCTCCAGACGTTTCTGGCAGGATCGCATGGGCAGGCATGACAAGCGTGCCAGGGCATAACAAGTATGACCTGAATTACTCAATTAAGACTCTCAAACCGACCTATGTTCAAGGTTTCAAGTGGGGGGGCCAGGATTTATCTCAATGGGCTAAGACCAACTATGTCAAGGTCGAATACAATGGTATTAGTCTCTTTCTCCTGAAGGATTCACCATCGGTTTTGTGGAACAAGATCAATACACCTTGAATTGAATTAGATACTTATGGCACAATTAAGCAGACGCGATTTTCTCAAATTAATGGCTGTATCTTCAGCGGGCGTGGCTATTTCTGCGAAGCAACCGTTCCTCGACTCTTTGCATACACAAGTCTCGCCGAAGCCCAATATCCTGATCTTCGTCCTGGATGCGATGTCGGCCCGCCACTTATCGTTTTACGGGTATCAACGTGAGACAACCCCCAATTTGGCCCAATTCGCTTCCCATGCACATGTATATCATTCACACTACTCCACAGCGAACTTTACTTCCGCTGGTACAGCCACGCTCTTGTCTGGCTTGCACCCATGGAATCACCGCGCAATAAACCTCGGCGGACTCGTTCACAAGGATTTCGTTGACTACAATATTTTCCGATTGATAGGTAATGAGTATCACAGGGTTGCCTTTACCCAGAATCCATGGGCTGATCTATTATTGAGACAATATCGAAATGATTTGGATAAACATGTGCCGGTTACATCGTTTAGTTACAAGACGAAAAGGCCGATGATTTCCCCTTTTGTTCCATCAGATCAAATCACGACTTACTATGCTTACGACGAGTTCTTGTCTTTTACCGATAAGAGATTTAATCCATTGCCGGGCTCATTGCTTCTTGGTTCCCTTGGAGTATTAGACGAACAATCCACAGGAGGATTGAAAAATCCATCCGATGAATACCCAGTCGGTATGCCTTCTAATGCCTTATATTACTATTTTCATAACGACGAGGTCTATGCAGGTGTATCAGAAATCCTTCAAAATTCGGTAAACACACTTCGTCCGGTTTTAGGATACTTCCATTTATTTGCTCCACATGGTCCTTATTGCCCGCATAAGGAATTTGTTGATACCTTCCCCGAAATCAACGTACCGCGTAAATCTCCTCATCCGCTAGCCATCGCCGAGTTATCTCCGGAAGCTTTATATATTCAGCGAAAACATTACGATGAATATCTTGCAAATGTGGATGCGGAATTTGGAAAAATGATGGATATGCTTGAAAAGGCTGGCATCTTGGAGAATAGCTATGTTGTCATCACTTCAGACCATGGCGAAGGCTTTGAACGTGGTGAATTTGGACATGGCACATACTTGCTTTATGACCCTGTCATCCATATTCCCCTCATCATCTCTGCCCCTGGTCAGAAAGAACGCTTCGATGTGTTCAGCCCCACCAGCAGTACCGATATCATGCCAACCTTGTTGTCGCTTGCAGGAAAAGACATTCCCTCCGGCCTGGAGCGGCGTGTGCTCCCGGGTTTGGGCGGGACAGAGAATTTTCAGCGCAGTATCTTTGCGCTTGAGGCCAAGGAAAACTCTGCTTTTCAACCCATAACGAAGGCAACCATGGCACTGATCAAAGACGGGAAGAAACTGATCTATTACACCGGCTACGATGAATACCCGGAAGTATTTGAACTATACGATTTGGTCCATGATATCGAAGAAACCAGGGATTTGTTTTTAGAGGATGCCGTCACGGCCGCGCGCATGAAAGAGGAACTGCTCGATGCGCTGGCAAATGCCAATCGTTCCTTTACCAACAAATAATAAGTTCTTTACGGCATGGCCAGTTTGAAAACGGCGCCATCGGGTAAATATTCGAATTTTTGGGCAAGCACCGGGTCATATTCCACTGCGTAAACATTGCGCTGCTCGATGTAATGATCAATCATATCCGCTTCTTCCGAGTTGATCTTTGCCATGATCTCTCCGCGCGAAAAACCTTCCAGCCAAAGTTCATTGTATCGCGCTGAGCGAATTCTCGAACGGTTATAGACAATCAAATCCGGGCGCTGGCCTTCCACCACCTGGTAATATTCCAGCACAACGGCAGATGACCAGGGGGCAACGATCACTGAATCTTCCAAAGTTCCAACCATGATCTGGTTTGCCAGCAGTTCAAAGCCGTCTGCCTTGCTCAGATCCACCCAGCGCCAGTTAAGACTTAGTCCCAGCAGGATGAACAGGACCGGCAAAGCCCTGACCATTTTCGGGGCCCACGCCTCAAGCAGGCCCTTTTCCTGGGACCGTTTAATAAAATCATTCACCGCTGTGAATCCCCCCGCAACGAAGACAGCCCAAACCATATAAGCCGGCAGGAACATTGTGTCCTTATCTATCGCTCGATAGTTCACAAAGAACAATGCATTGCCCATGAACGCCAGCAGCAGGCCAATCGTCCAGGCCGTGCTTCGGCGCCATAACCCAACGATGCCGATCCCCCCAAGGATCACTCCGATCCCAAGATAATTTCGCCACAGATAGGAAGCAAAGCGCAGTAATTCAGCCGGTATCTCGCGCCAGGCATAGCCAAATACAAAGTATGAATAGGCCCTGCCGGAAACCATCCACCACAATCCCGATGGCGTGGTAAGGTCCACGCCGGGATAAACCCGTGAATAGTCAATCGCCGGATGAGCCCCTGCTCGAATCGATAGATATAAATAAGGAGAGAGCCCGGCCAGAAACAAAATGAACATCACGCCAACCAGGGACCAATAGGTCCTCTTCCAATGCGTTGTACTCAGAATTAACCATGCAAAAGCCGGTGCAAAGAGGATCCCGGAGGTGTGCATGGTCAGGGTCAGCCCGTAGAGAAATGAGAACGCCAGCAGATATTTTTTGAAACCCGTCATGCGCCACAGGCTGAGGATCAGCAAATCGCCTGCCAGAAATGCAGTAAAGGGCGTATAAACTTCGGCGACCAGTGCCATTTGCCAGAAGTAATTTGTAATGGCAAAAAAGAAGGCCGAGACCCAGGCTATAAAGCGATTTTTGATGATGTTCCCAATTGCCCAATACAGGATCACGACCGTTACCGAAGCGAAGAAAGCCGACATCAGGTTCAAGCGATAAGCCACGTCCCGAATCGGCAGGAATGTGAACAGTTTCCCGATCAACAAGTAAAGAGGATATCCGGGTGGATGGATCACCCCCTGGCTAAATACTCCAGTGGCCAATTCGGCGCTGTCAAAACCATAGACTCCCGGTGCCAGAGTCCGCAGATATACCAGGAAGGTCAACAGAAACAGGGAGAGGCTCGCCAGCAACTTTGAGCCTGTCGCTGGCGCTCCCGGAGTTCTAAGGTTCATATAGTTGATCGGATTGGGCCTGCGCCGTACTCTGAGCCGGGCTTGGGAAGATTAGGGTCGGAGTTGCATTGGTCCCCGGAACCACTGTACGTTCCTTTATGGCAAGAGCAAAGATCGAAAGATGACCGGTTTGTCCGCACAACTGCAAACGATCAGGATAGGATGTCAGGGGCAATGCTTCCCAGCGAGGCGGATTCTGCTCCTCGGCATAGTAGTGGACCTGAAATTCATCTGGATTTTGAGTATAGCCCTGCCAAAAAAGATCAGGCGTGATCTGAAAACAAATCTGGGCAGGGATCGTAAAAGAAACCTGTGGATAGGGTGTTCCCAGCCCATTCCAATACTCGACGTTAACCACCGGTGACCGGACCCACCCCTTTTCAGGTATACTCGAAAACAGATTGGGCGCACGCGTAGTAATGGAAATAAGACCCGGCAAATTGGTCGCACCTTTCGGTATATACAGGGTTGCATTGCCAACACCAATGACGATATCCTGACCGGGGGCAACTTCCTGAGTAACCTCCACAAGTTCAATCGAACCAGTATGTGTACTGCTATCCGGCTTTTTTAATCCTATATAAATGATCATGGCGATTACACCCACGCTCAGAACGAGCATACCGACCAGCACGAACTTGGGAGCAGGGTTTCTTTCCTCTAGCGAATCGAGCTTGTACATAACGACCTCATTATTTTCCTGGGTTACAACGGATTTTAGCAATATTAAAAAAGTATGTTACGCAAAAAGATTATACATCTAATAATAATAAAAAAATATTCAAATACATTATTGTAATGACAATGAAAGTCACGTTCGGTACATTTTTACTCAGTGAAATTGAAAGAGGAAGTGACTGTCACCTTATTTTAAATAAAATCTAATATCCCATCAAGGCACTTCCTCACGCGCTACCCTGCAAATCCGAATTTTCAATCCAGCCCGGGGATCATTCGACGCGGCGCCTCGCTCACTTAGTGTAAAACGGCGGCGGTTAAGTAGTCTTGCAAGGACATACACTTGCACCCCGTTCGGGCCGCGAGCCCGCCGGGGCGAGACGGCCTGGCGCAAGTGCAGGTGTCGAAACACGCCGCCTTGTTTCGACGCCTTCGGTCAACACAAGACTCGACTATAAAAAGGGCGCGGGTGGGGATCATTTTCGTTGAGCGAAATCAGGCTAGAGGTCAGAAAAGATGCGGAAATTCTCCTTTTTCACCTCTTGACAAACAATATACATTAGATTATTATCTAATTAGACATTAGTCTAATACAGGTAAACGCCTAAATGCCGTCTTTATTCTTTGAAAGGAGGTCGCCATGACTAGCAGCATTCGATTAGGTTTCAATGAAAAGCTTTATGCCTGTGCGGATACAACTTGTGAAGTTCAAGCGCCCATCGCTTCGTCTGAGCGCGACCTCTTCACCCGGCAAATAGGACAGGCGCTCCTCACGCTTGGGAAAGTTTTCGTCAACGTGCATCCCTTCAACGATCACATTGACCGGGATACCGGTCAACTGCTGATCTCACTCGGCAACAAGCTGAAAGCGCGGAAATAATCCAGGGTTGTCCCAAAGGAAAATAACCGACGAACCCACCACAAGTAACACAGTTGAACATCCAGGTTGGATGCTTATCTGGCAAAAGGAGAAACTCATGAACGAAATCTACAGCGAAACGCCTTATCGGATGGCCCGCGAGTATCATCACAACATGTTGCAGAAGGGCAAAGAAGCTCGACTGGCCCACTCCGCCAACCCCTTTACTCCCAAGGTTTGGGATTATGTTGCACTGCGTCTTGGAAACTGGCTGATCAATCTGGGCTGTAACCTGAAATCCCAGAGCGTCTTTTCCCAATTCTCCAAGAAGCACGCATGAGCGAACCAATCGCCACCAAACTCATCTGGGATTTTGGCACGGCCTACGAGCTGTTCGTCAGCTTGCACGTCCTTCACGAACCCGGCCATTTCGGCATCCGCGCTTCCTGGGCCGCCGGTGTCCGTTCCCGGATACCGGCGGTGGAACGCAAATTGCTGGAGGATGTCCATCTCCTGATTGGCGTGCCCCTGGTCTGGCTTCACAGCCTGCCCGCGCCCAAGGATGCCATCAGCGCACTCTGGGCTTTAAAACATATCCCCCCTGCAGAGCGGATGATCAAGTTGCTCAGATTAAATGAGCCGTGTGTTACTGAAGAGGAAGGGACCGAGGGTTCGGCAAAGCACAAGCAGTTTTGTGAGACCCTGCTGAGGATCGCTCACACCGGCGAGTGGAAACCGGAAGACGCGGATTTCTTTACAAAAATGTGGGGAAAGAAAAGCCATTCCATGAAAAGGGACGCGGTGGAACGTGTCCTGGATTGGTGGAGCCGCCCCGAGGAACTGGGCGAAGGTTTTCTCTCTGCACTGCAATCGTACTATCAGGCCTTTTTTGTAGAGGAGGAAAAACGCCTTGCTCCGATCCTGAAAGCGGGATTGGAACGCGCCCAGAGTCTATCCTCCACCATGACCCCGGATGAGTTATTTATGGAACTCTCGCAGGGCGTCCAAATGGGAGATGAATTCCGCCCCGCCCGCCTTGTCATTGCACCCGCCTTCTGGACGACGCCGCTCATCCTCTTCGAAAAACTGGACGAGGACACCATGCTGTTGCTTTTCGGCGCACGTCCCCTTGACATGTCCGTCATCCCCGGCGAATCGTTGCCCGATGGACTGGTGAGGGCACTCAAGGCCCTGGCCGATCCGACACGCCTGAAGATCCTTTTCTATCTCTCGCACGAAAACCTCACTCCTTCGGAGCTTGCCCGCCGCCTGCACTTGCGCGCCCCCACCGTAACGCATCACCTGAGCGAACTGCGCCTGGCAAGCCTCGTGCACCTGACACTGGAACACGACGAAAGACGCTACGCCATCCGCGCGCAGACGCTCGAAGCCACCTTCGGCAGCCTGACTACGTTTCTACAAGGAAAAATAACGGAAGAAACCATCGGGAAAGAATGAGCGAGAAAAAACAAAATTCCTTAAAAGGCCTCCGCATCGTCGGAGAATATGGCGCGCACATCCGTGAATTTAAGCCCAACGCGCGCTGGTATCTCCTGAACGTGGTCATTACTGGCGCAGTGATGGGCGTCTTCCGATTGTTGTTCAACTTTTTCGTGCTCAGCCTCGGGTTTAACGAAGCAATGCTTGGCAATCTGATCACAACCAGCAGTTTCGTTGCCCTGCTGGCGGCCCTGCCGATGGGCTATCTCTCAGACATGATCGGGCGCAAAGGGTCACTGGTGCTCTCCGGGGCATTGTTGAGCGCCTCCATTTTGGCGATGGCGGTTTGGCCATCCGAGCCGATGTTCTACGCCATGAACGTTATCTCGGGCATCGCGCAGAGTCTGGCCGGCGTGACCATGTCCCCATTCCTGATGGAAAACAGTGACGAGCATGAGCGTACGTATCTCTTCAGTTTCGGCCAGGGACTGCAAATGACGATGGCATCCGTTGGCAATTGGATCGGCGGCTACCTTCCCACCTGGATGGGACAGGCGCGCAATGTCACTGCGACGAGCAGTATTGCCTATGGCGATTCGGTGCTCATCATCGGCATCGGCGCCGCGCTGGCAGTCCTTCCTTTGATATTTCTCAAGTCACCGCACATGGAACGCAGTCAGCGTGCCATCTTTGCCCCCTTTCAATACGCGGCGAAAAATCCATTATTGCTGACCAAGCTGATATTGCCGATGCTGCTGACATCTCTCGGTGCGGGCTTGATCATGCCTTTTATGAATGTCTTCTTCCGCGTCGTTCATCACCAACCGGACCCGGTGATTGGGGCGTTGTTCGCATGGGGTTCACTGGCGATGGGCATCGGTCTGTTGCTTGCGCCGCCGCTTGCAGAACGGACCGGCAAAATTCAACTCGTCGTCATCACACAGGGACTTTCCATTCCCTTCCTGATCCTGTTGGGCTTTTCGCCAATTCTTTGGGTTGGCGCGGCGACATACTACATCCGTCTCGCGCTGATGAACATGAGTTCACCGGTCTATCAGACCTTTGTGATGGAACACGTCGAGCCTTCCTCACGCGCCACGGTCGCCAGTCTCACAAGCATGGCATGGAATTTCGGCTGGGCATTCAGTCCCACCGTCAGCGGCATGTTGCAGGTGCGCTATGGATTTGGTCCGCCATTCATCGGCACGATCATCCTGTACACAATTTCTGTGATCATGTACTGGGCATTTTTCTGGAGACGCAGTGAGGGCGTAATCTCTGCTACAGCTACGGCAGATTGAAACGGTATCAAATAGCAAACGGCGCATCCGTCAAAGATGCCCCGTTTTGGTTATGGGTGAGAAAGGAGTCCGCGTCCCACAAGGGGATGATATCCATGCCTTTGCCCAGTTTTGAGCATTTTTCACTTACCAGTTTAGCGGATCAAAAAGAAGGCTATTGCGAGCCTTCTTTTTGATTTAAAATTATTAAGCTTTGATATTCGGTTTTTTACCTGCGGCAGGGGTAGGCGAGGAAGAACCTGATAATTTAATTCGCCCTTTAGGCTTTGTGCGGTCAAATAATCCTGCTCCGCGGCTGATTGCGATTGGGACAAGTAATAGAACCAGCAGACTGGCGAAGATCATGCCAAACAACGCCCACGATTGGCCAGGCACTTCAGGCAAAACGCCACCGGGGTTATAATCTGCTTCCTGACTGATCTGTCCGCCGGGTGTAGCCAATGAGACCGTGAGCGCGCGGTTGATGCCATCCCGCAATGTAAAAGGTGAGACATACGTAATCGCATATTCGCTTTGCAGTGACTGGCCATATTGCTGGTAGAAAGCAGTCAAAGATTGTACGTCTGTGGCGAAACTATAAAGGCCGCCGGTCTTTTCAGATAGTGACTTTAGCCCAGCCTCATCAAGGCCGGTCTGACCAGTAATGCCAGCATCGCCAAAACCGATGGCTGAGATTGTGAGTCCGCTCTGACCTATCCCGGCGATCACATCATCCGCGCTGTTTTTGCTTTTGTTATCCAGGCCATCAGTTAGGACGATGATCGCTTTGCGGCCAGAGATACCAGCCAGAGTCTTTTCAGCTTCAACCAATGCGTTATACATGGCCGTATCACTGCCAGACTTGAGCCCATCAATGGCGCTGGTCAGCATTGCGATATCGGTGGTAATCGGCTGGACGGTATACACCTTCGTATCGTAAGTCATCAGGCCAACCTGGTCGCCGGGCCGCATTTGGCTGACGTATTTTTTGCCTGCCTCTTTGGCGGCATCAAGCTTGCCGTTTTTATCCATGCTTCCGGAGATGTCTATCACCAGCATTGTCGTAACTGGAATGGCGCCTCCTCCCACGTCACCGCCACCGCGGAGATCTACAGGCTTCATGACCGCGCCATTCTCGGAAATCTGAATGGTGCCGGGGTCCACACCAACAGGATCGCCGGCCGAATTTGTTACTGAAACATAAACGATCACATTTGGAAAGTTGGAGTTATCCACTTGTGTGATGCGGATTTGCTCATCGCTTTGTGCGAATGCTGTCAGTGGAGATGAAAACGCAAGCAACGAGAGCAGGATAAGGGCGATGCCCTGCGACCAAAGAGAGTGTAGAAGGGTCAGTAAGAAACGGTACCTTTTTGTCTGCATGGTTACCTCTTTTCGTGATAGACCATCTCGGTATTGCCCATGCGGATCTTTTGTCCATTGGCAAGTTGAGTGCGTTCGATCTTTTTTCCGTTGATAGTTGTGCCGGAAAGACTCATATCTTTGAGAGTGAAACGCATTCCGTCACCAGTGAGCATCGCATGTTGAGGGGCAATATCGGGATCGGGGAGAACGATCTCGGATTTCAGCGGGGAGCTGCCGATGGCTACGGCCGGACCGCGCGCGCGCATGAATTTATCGAGGATGAACTCGGTGCCTTTGAGTTTGCCGGATGTGACCTCGAGCCAGGCGCGTGAGAGCAGGACGACGATCAGCGAAATGAACGCGCCGACCGATGCTCCCAATAGCACGAGGCCTGCGGCTTTACCGGTGATCGGATCTTTGAGCCAGTTGTGTGCGCTTTCAAGCAGAACACCACCCAGCGCGCCACCGATCAAACCGCCAAGCATTCCTTTCCATACCTGACTTTTGCCGACCACGCCTTCAGCCAAACCAAGCAGGAGGCCAAAAACCGCCCAGCCGAGCGCGCGCCCAAGGAGACCCGCACCAACGGCTTGAAAGAGGAATTCACTCAGCGGCAGGCCAATGCCTCCGGCCAACAAACCGAGAACCGCGCTAAACAATCCGGATTTGACCGCCTGCACAATGTTTTGTGTAAGCAGGCCCTCGGTGATGCCGATAAAAAGGCCAATGGTAAGACCGACCAGCGCGCCAACGACGGCCTCGCTTAGATATAAGTTTGTTATGAATGATAAGCCGAGGGTATTGCTTACCTGCCAGCCGATCAATCCACCGATCGCGCCAAGGATGGCGTAGTAATATGTACGCATTCGTCTGTTCATAATCAGCCTCTTTCATTTTCTTCTTCAATTCCTTGAAGATTTTTCCAATTGACCATGCTTCTTCCGAGATTCCCGTTCATTTCATAGAAACCATAGTAACGAGTCGGGTCGAGTGCGCCATCCGCGCGGCGGACGAAAAATCCGCCAAGTGATTTATGCGGCTCCACCACGAGCGCCACCTGCCAGGGCTCGGGAAAGAAGTTCTTATGCAACCATGTATCGTAGTGCGATAAAAATATTCCCATGCGCGGATGTGTGTGATACCAGCCAACGATCCGTTTTCCGCTAAAATGTTTATCGAGTTCGTCGTGGAAATCCACCAGGGTATCCTGTGTAAAGGTCAGGTAAACACTGCCCTGACGGGTGTAGCGGGCAGGCATCATATGCTGTACGACAATAAACTGCTCGCTGGTATCGCGATCCAAACACCACAGACCTACCAGCGCACCACCGACTTCATCGTCCATTTCACTGGTGGAATGCATGATGATACGGCTATAAGCTGATTGTGAAAGAAATACTTTCACTTGAGGCTCTGCACTTTTATGTTCATGATCCGAGACCCAGCGTATCGAACGCGACATGGGCATGCAAGCCTGTCTTGGCCCTGTAACGGATGAGGACTGCGCTGAGATACGGATACCTAAGCTTGCCATGATGAATCCAATCGAATGGGGTATGCCGGGCCACCCAGAAAACAGTTAAGGAAAGGGTGGCCCGGATAAGGTTACTTAGCCCGCGGTGACGTCAGCAGTCATCATCAGACGGTCGCTGGCCGGGATCCCGGCTTGGGAGAGTGTTTCTTCCTCCTTCAGTTCGCGTCCCAGCGCCTTGCTATCCAAACGATAAGACATCGGGCGTCCATCGGGACCGGTGGTGGGCAGTTCAAGGGAAGTGGTCAACTCCGGGATCAAATCCTTCACAGCCACATCGTCGGGGACATCTGCATTGCGACTGCCACCTGAGGGAAGTACGAGGGTAACATTTATATCAGACATTGTTTAACTCCTTTTTGGTCGGTTTGAAAATCACCAGACAAATTGTCTGCGCGCGCAGGAATTGTCTTTTGGTGTTGAAAACATCCCGCAGGTTTATACCGATAAACTTGCCTTTTATAAAAAACCTGCGGGATGGTTTACATAAGATAAAGTGTTTACTTCAGACGGATGATTGGCTTCTTTTTTGTTTCGACCTTCTTGACCTTAACACGTTCAGGTCGAAGTAATTCACGCTGATCAACAGGGAACGCATTGGGATGCTTCTTTCGATACTCGCGTGACCAGCGGGCGGCTTCTGCATCCCAGGGGAATGGCGGCTTTGTGGGATCATCGTGGAAATTCTTCCACTGCGTCATTTCACCGAGCATAATGACCAGGCGGTCAAGTGAGCGGCTGGCTGTCCACCAGGCGGCGTCAATACACACACTGCCGTTCAAGTGATTGATGTTGGGATGCCAGATGGGAGTCAACCACTTCATGCCCGGCCAACGCTGCGGATACTGGTTGTGGAGGTAAATCTCAACCTGATGATTGTTGCCATATTGCGGATTGCCGGAACGATCCACGCCAATGATGCTTTTGCACGCAAAGGTCACGATATAGCGTTCCGGCGGAACACCGGGACGAGCACCGACTTCCTTGAATGAGATCAAATCACTGCGCGCGGCCAGTTCCACCATCAAGTCATGGTCACCGCGCAAGCGTCTCATGCGTGGACTACCTGATACTGTTGAGATAATCCCGCCAGCCGTAATATCCGCTGTCAGCATCAAGCGATCGTTTGGCGGGATACCTGCTGTAGCCAATGTCTCGTTTTCTTTGAGTTCGCGGCCCAGCGCCTTGCTATCCAGACGATAGCCCATGGGACGTCCATCCGGGCCGACAGTTGGCAATTCCAACAGTGACGTCAGTTCAGGCATCAGATCGTGTAGAAGCACATCATCCGGAATTTCAGCAGTGCGGGCTCCACCGCTAGGCAAAACAATGGTTACATTCAAATCAGGCATAATGTATTCCTCCGTTATGTATTCAAATGGGGAACCTGGCATGAGCCAGTGATCTCCCAACAATCAGCATGATGTAAAGAATGGCAAACAGCGCACTCTTTTACGCCGCGCGGGTCATTGCGTTTAACTTCATCCAGGCAATACGGACAGCGGTGTTCCTCATAAGCCGAGAATTGCAAATCCGGTTTGCTCCGGGAACGCACCTTGCGGTTCGCGCGGGCAGGTTTTGCCGGGCGGGATATGATCACTTTCTCAACTTCCGGAATAAGCTTATCCTGCGCTTTTGTCCGGTGAGCTGACTTCAAATGTGATTTTTGCTGTGGTCTCGACTTCCAGCTTTCCGGGAAGTGAAAGCTGGGAGGATTGAATTCAGGCAATTGAACCGCTGCTGCAGATCGGGCCTGCTCCCCACGTTTGGGTGAACGGCGAGATTTGATCTGATCGTCCAAAACCTTTGACGGGGACCGCCACCATGCCCAAAGTGCAGACATGGCAACCAACGAACTTCCATAAAATTGTGCAAGTTCAACCCAACCAACATAACCTTTGGTCCAGGAATCCACCGGCCCGATGCCCATCGTCCAGTTTGTAAAATAGCCCAGTGCATACAAACTTAGTGTCAATATAACGAGTGTGGTGAAAATTCGAGTAAATCCGGATCGCTGATAAAAAGCAGAACGCGCACCAGCTCCGGCAGCCAGTCCCAGGCAAATATTCGCAAATAGAGTCATCAAGAGAGGCGGAAGATTGACCTGATATATAAAGAGCAGGATCACAATCGCCTCAATCCCTGCAACAAACAGGCACAACAAAATGAGCCTTGGCAAAAAGCCGGGTTTGCGGGTTGAAGTTGAAAAAGAATCGCTCATGATCGCTGTACAAGTGGACATTTTTGGATTCCAAAATCCGGTATTAATCACGCAGGCGCACGCGTCCGCGAGTTCGAATTACCAGTGGAGCATCTTTCAGTTGTACTTTTTCCTTGATGCGGATGCGGGGCGCTTTTACTTCCACTTTCAAACTGGATTCGAAGTGGCGAAAATGAAGGGTATCCGGCAAGTCTCCGCTCAATTCGTAGAAACGATATTCCGTGCCATTGTGTGCGCGAATGATGTGAAGAGGCGGCACACCGACACTCGCCAGTGTTCGATTCAGGAAAGGTTCCTCCCCGGTGATCATGTGCGTAAGGCTTGCTTCGCGCAGGATACCACAGGTCGGGCAATGACCAGCTTCAAACGTCACTTCACTCAACGGGCGCACGACTTCTTCCACAGTGTGGCAATTCGGGCATTCAAGTTTTGTGATCAATTCCTGGTCGAGTTCAAGCACAGCGTTCAAGCCCAGGTCCGCGCAAGCGATGCGCAGCAGATCGTCGAGAGTCGTCCGCTGGGCACGCGCCGGTAGTTCGGTGACATCCCCGTAGGTCCAGTGTGATTCGCAATCTTCGCGCGGAGAATATGCTGTGGTGTGCATATCGTTGACCATGCCGTTGAAATGAGTCACCTTGCCGGGTTCAACTGGCATGTTGTTGATCAATTTCAATACTTCCTGTGATTGCATCGCGCCGATAATCGAAGCGATGGTCGGCGTGGTTGGCACTTTGCCGAGCAAAATATTCTGGCGCGCCAGCAATGGGCAGGAATATCGAAGCGACAAATCCCGAATGGCCTGCTCAGTCAAAGTACATTCGTAACAGGCTCCTTGTCCCGGCACAAAGACGCGCACCAGTCCAAGCAACTCTTGTATCGCGCCATCCACCCAGGGCTTGTTCATCCAATAACAAAAACGATTAACTGCCAGCCGCGCCTCGCGATTATCGAGACAACCGATCACCGCGTCCATGCGTCGGATGATTCCAAGTCCAAGTTGCGTGGTCACATCACCATTAAGATATTGCACATGCACTTGCGGGTTAATTGACTTCGCACGCGCCGCCGCGATCTCAGCTTTACTGCGATTATTATCCGCTTCGCGAAACAAAACTGACCGGCTCAAGTTGGCCGCTTCAATTTTGTCAAAGTCCAGGATGAAAATATGCCCGATGCCCATCAGCGCGAGATTCTTGATAACCTCATTCCCAAGTGCCCCGGCCCCGATCACCATGACTTTTGCATTCTGGACTTTTTCGCGATCCCACCACGAGATGAAATCAAACGTCCCAAGGCGATCCTTGCTTAGGTTGGGAATGTGAAGAGGCTTCTCGAGTGCGATCGGCAGACGGATCGGTCCGGTCGGAGGCTCGTTTCGCGCGAGACGTACAGCCTGCTCGACTTCTCCGGCCATTTCCTTCGCCTGCATCAGGTTCGACTCATCCACGTTGCGCGCGAACCAGCCGACGTGTGGGCGGGATTCGATCAGCCTGTTTTCCTCCAGCATCTTAAGCGCCTCGCGCAAGGTGGTGCGGCTAATGCCGAATTTTATGATCAATTCCCGTTCGGGCGGCAACTGCGTGCCCGGCTTGAGACTGCCATCAAGCAAAGACGCGGTGAGCATGCCTGCAACGGCTTCAGCTAAAGTTTTGTGGGGGATGGGTTCTATTTTCATGGCTATTCCTGTGGTATGGTAGTCAGACCAATTGCCACGATTATAGGGGGATTCGGTTGCCGAGTCAACTAGCCTGAAAGTACTATCCCGTCTTCAATCAAAAAACGGCCACAGAAGATCTCCCCCGCATCTGGCAACGGGCATTGGTTTGTTGATCGCGCCACCGCTTGCAGAACGGACCGGCAAAATTCAACTCGTCGTGATCACACAGGGACTTTCCATTCCCTTCATGATCCTGTTGGGCTTTTCGCCAATTCTTTGGGTCGGCGCAGCAACATACTACATCCGTCTCGCGCTGATGAATATGAGTTCATCGGTCTACCAGACCTTTGTGATGGAACGCGTCGAGCCTTCCTCACGCGCCTCGGTCGCAAGCCTCACAAGCATGGCGGGGAATTTTGGCTGGGCATTCAGTCCCACAATCAGCGGCTGGCTGCAGGTGCGCTATGGATTTGGTCCGCCATTCATCGGCACGATCATCCTGTATACAATTTCCGTGATCATGTACTGGGCATTTTTCTGTAGACGCAGAGAGAACGTAATCCCTGCACCAGCAACGGCAGATTGAAGGAGTTTCAAATGGTAAACGGCGCATCCATCAAGGATGCGCCGTTTTGGTTATTTAGAGCGGGGATAAGAAACGAGTCCGCGTCCCGCAAAGGGATGATATCTACGCCTTTGTTCCGCTAATTAAAAAGGAGCAGGCACACCAAGTTTTTCTTGATATTCAAGCATATTACCAAGGGATGCGTTTCCGCCACATAATAACAACACGACATGTTTACCCAACTTGCTTCTGATTTTATCCGCAGCAGCCAACGTGCAGGAAGCAGCCAGCTCAGTAATGACCTTTGCACGTTCGAGCAAATAAACTTGTGCGTCAAACGCTTCCTTATCTGAAACTACGAGTAACTCTTCAAGATGGGTCTGGCACAATAAGAGTGCGTCTTCGGCGACATATGACGCGCTCAATGTTTTTGCGAGAGATGTCGGGGCATATTGCACAACTTTACCTGCTTTGAGCGCTTCGCTCATTGTCTCTGCCCCTTCTGTCTCCACGCCCCAAACACGGATTTTGGAATTGCCATTTAGCATTGAGACAATATTTCCCGCAATAAGCCCGCCGCCGCCGATGCTGATAATGACATCCGTTATCTCAGGCAGATCTTCCAAAAGTTCAAGTCCAATCGTGCCATTACCAGCCATTTGATGGGGGTTATCCCAGGCATGCAAAAAGACAAAACCGTTCCTTTCGAAATTGCGCCCCAACTCAAAGGTTTCGGGGAATGTGGGCGCGAAATGAATCTCCGCTCCATAAGACTTGGTGCCATTGATGTAATTCTTCGGCGTATATTCTGGCATACAGACAATAGCACGAATGCCAAGCATTTGTGCGGCATATGCAACCCCTTGTGCAAAATTACCTCCACTAACAGCAACAACACCTTTTTCCTTTTGTTTTTCACTCAGATGAAGAATTTGATTAAATGCCCCGCGCGGCTTGAAGGAGCCAGTCTTCTGGAAAATTTCATATTTGAGATAAACGTTTGTGCCAAGTCGCTTACCTAGCGTATCGTTAGGTGTCAGCCTTTAGGACATCGTGGAAGAAACAGAACCTTAATAACCGAATAACCTTTAGCACATCGTAGAATCAGTTGCTGGGGATTTGAAAAAGGATCCCAGCCAGGTGATTTTCGGCTTCTGAAAT
>Ga0315273_10000126_pt1 | contig 67139 bp, 47 predicted proteins | sample YL17G02_0_MG_FD_205753 | JGI IMG/M metagenome (GOLD analysis project Ga0315273, IMG submission 205753) | Sediment microbial communities from Yellowstone Lake, YNP, Wyoming, USA - YL17G02_0 | ecosystem: Environmental > Aquatic > Freshwater > Lake > Sediment | place: USA: Wyoming | collected... | reverse complement strand
AGAAAGTGGCCATCGTCGCCTGTATGCGCAAACTGCTGCACCTCATCCATGGTGTACTCAAAAACCAGACCGCCTTTAACCCGGCGCTCCATGGGCTCAACGCTTGACGTGGAACACGGTATCTACATCGGGTGCGTAATGGGTGCGTAATGGGGGTGCGTGATCGTTACGCATTTGGGCCTTCTGGAGCCCGCATGAAACTGGCGGCTGTTTTCGCTTAACCTGTTGAGTATCAACAGATGTGCCTCACAAAGCGGCCTCCTTCTGAACGCGGCATGAAAGTTGTTATGCATTTTGGCGGCGAGATTTTCCGCGAGTTCCGTCGCAAGACGGATCGGGGGACGCGGGACGCCAAGACCCCGCCGCCGGACAATCTGGAGGGCTAATGGCCAACACCGGCGGCGGGAGATTCTTGTGCCGGTCTCTTTCGATTCCGGCAACACGTGGACACTGTCTCTGACGGGCGTCGATACGCCCTTTGGCACATTTAAAGATAAGGAGATGATCACCGGTCCGAGGCGGGTATCCTCCTTCTGGATTGTCCAACCGGATATGCTCTATCGCTTTGGCCAGAACAAGCTCCAATTTACACAAGACACTTTACACAACTCTTTGACAGCTTCGCCTCCTTTTCGCTTGACATTCACCGTTTTGGCTGACCTACTAACAGCAAGGTTTGCAGGTTCTTGTATCACGCGTGACGTTGCAGTGAGGAAACCCAGTGGCAATTGATCCCTCTATCGGAGGTGCAAAATGCGATTTCGATTGGTTGTGAGTTGTGTCGCTATCTCTGTGGTGGCAACCGCTTGGGCGGCGGAGTCTCCGGAGAAGATGGAGGCGCGGCGTCCGGCGGAGCAAGCGCAGACGTACAAAGTGGTCGACAGGGACCCCCGCAAGTTGCCAAGGGGTGAAGGGCCGCAAGACCTGCAGGAAGGCTACACGGCACCCACGGTGAACCCGTCCATCATTCAGGACGACCGCATGGCCCAAAACGGTCTGGGCGTGAGATCCGTGTCGCCAGGCATCGAGATGGCGTCGACCACATGGGAGACCCAGTACTACGACGCGGCGCCGCACCAGATCGCCACGAACGGGAGCGGGAAATACATCCACTTTGCTTGGACACAATGGGACGTCATCCCCACGTCGGTCAGCGACAATGGAAGGTCTGTCAACTTCAACACATACGAATCATCGACCGCTTCCTTCCGCTTCGGCTCCGGGGGGGTTGTGATTTCGGGCGCTGGTGGCAACCCACCTAGTGCGCGCGCCGGGTTCGCCACGTTGGACATAGATGACCAGGACCTCACCCATATCGCGTTCCACCAGCGGGGTGAGTCGCAGCAGCCCTCGGGCCACTACTCCTCGTGGGAAGTGGATCAGGTGTTTCTTCCCAACTTCGCGATCTTCATAGAGACCTACATGTCCGGCAGCGAGGGAGTGCTCGAGGACCAAAGCGACGACGTAATCTGGCCGCACGTGACCGTGGACCAGATTCCGGCGGGGTCGGATGTCATCCACGTGGTGGCGAGCGCGCAGAACTCCAACGGAAACATCGTCTACTGGCGATACAAGTCGACGGATGCACCGACGTGGAAGGGCCCATATGTTCTGGATTCAACCATTTCATTCAGCTACAACATTGCGGCGGACCGGACGAGTGAGAAATGCGCGCTGATCACCGTGGACAGTAGGACAACGGTCAGCAATCCGAATGGGCTATTGCAGGTGACCTATCGAGAATCCTTGACCAATGGAAACGACTGGGGTCCGGTGAACACGACGGGGATTGGGGATGCCAAGGAAACGTTCATCACCAACTACGTGACCGGCACCGGTCCGCAGGCGTGGGTGAAGGCCGTCGGCGACTACGACAATGCTGGCAACCTGCACGTGGTGTGGGCTGAGCAGCGATTCGCCAACACTTCGAACCAGGCAGCATTGAAGCACTGGGACAAAGCCTCGGATTCGACCTCGACGGTTTCACTGGCTTACTACGACAGCTGGGGCGCGGTGAAAGATCGTGATATCAATCTGTCGCACCCGACCCTGGGGTTTGGGGACGGTTCTACAACGTGCGGCGGTGGGACGAATCTGAACTACGTTTACATCACTTTTGTGCAGTTCGGGGGGATCTCTGCGGCGCAGCAGAGCGATTTTTCGGCGAAAGGGAACATGAACGGGGACATCTACCTGACGGCTTCGAACAACGGCGGGCTGCTATGGTCGACCCCGGTAAACCTGACAAACACCCTGAGTCCCGGCTGCGATCCGCAAGCGGGCGACTCGTGCGCATCAGAGAACTGGCCGTCGATGGCAAGGACAGTGGACGACACAATCCACATCATGTACGTCACTGATCGTGACGCGGGGAGTGCCGTCTATGGCTACGGTACTTGGACATTCAACCCGGTGATGTACTACCGGATCCCGGGCGGCACCAATGTGCAGCCGGTGTGCCCGTTGATTGCGCCGAACGCGGGCGCGGAGTTGTCGAATTCCAGTGGCGGGTGCGAGCGCAACACGCCCCCAAACACGAGCGTCGGCGAGACCTTGATGCTGTCTAACGCTGGCAACGATACGCTGTCGGGTGCGGTGAGCCATAGCTACATCGCGCCCTCTTCGGGGACCTGGCTGACGGTGACCGGGGAGGGATCCTACGACATTGCTCCCGGTGGGGCGAATCTGAACTACCCGGTCACAATGAGCGCGACGGGTTTGGCGGAGGGATTGTACAAGGCGAAGATCTCGATTACCCACAACGACCCGACAAAGTCGAGTCCGTTCGAGATACCGGTAGACTTCTTTGTGTTCACAAATTTCGCCTGCCCGCAGTACGTGGTCTTGAATACGGGGTGGCTACAATTGGAGGTGTCGAGCATCGGGCGGTTGACAGTGGGTCCGGACCGTGGCTCCAGCAAGGTGCGGGGTTTGTATCGTTCCCCGGCCTTCGGCAGCCCCGACTCAGGCAACAACACGATCTACGATGCGAGTCTGATTATTGCCAAGCCCCCCTCGCCGGACACGTTCGTGTACCGGTATATTTTTGGTCAGGGGAACGGGATGCCGGGCTTTCGGGCATTGTCAGATTTGACAGTGGACACGAGCGCCTACGGCACCAATGCTGGTTATGCCTCCGCGAACGCACGTTTGACAACTGTGGACTCGACCATCGGAATCGACGTGGAATACATCTTCCCGCAAGCGAAGAGTCCGAACGACTCATCGGAGTTCGTCCTGGTCAAGTACCGGCTGTACAACCGGACGGGCAGCCCGATTTTGGGACTGATCACGGGTGAGGCCGCAGATTTCGATGTGAGGTCCTCCACGCAGTACGACACGTGTCAGGTCAGTGCGTATAATCAGGCAAACTGGGTCATGAACTACAACTTGATCTATCAGCAGGGGAAGGACCGTCACTCCATGATCCACAACACGGTCGAGAAGTACCTCGGCGGCATGACGGCCATCCAGTCCACCGCGGCCCCGCGGGCGTGGTGCGCACCGAACGATCCGTGGTTATACAAGGCTTCCGGCGGTGGTTTCTATGAGGGGTACCTCTATCGGGAATTGGTCAAGTCTGGGTTCGAGGTTTTCTATTCGCCCGGGTGGTGGGACCTCCACTCAGTGATCGCGTTCGAGAAAAACGTCAACCTGCAACCGGCAACGGTGAAGCACTACATGCTGGGTTTTGTGACCTCGACGCAGGGGCCATATGGCACGGACCTGATCGACCAGACGAAGAAAGCGTGGAAATTTGCCTTCGGGTGGCAGGAGATCGTAGTGAACGACACGATGCCGCCGAACACACCGGCCTCCTATCCTTACTGGGCGATGGGCTCACATCAGGATGGCCTAAGCAGTGGTTGCTGTGGTTGCGTGGTGACGAAGACGGGTGGCAGCGGGTTGTTGACTTTCAGTCCGGATGCGAATCCGTGCTCCGGGACGATCAACTTCGCCGGTTCGCCGACGCCGGGGATCTACACGGCGACATTCCAAGTCCAAACCCCGGCGTGTGGTGGCCCGCAGTACACCGACGATCAATTGGTGACGATCTTTGTGAGTTCGTCGCCGACGACCGTCTTAAATCTCGACGATTCCGGCCCTGGCTCTCTCCGCTGGGCCATCGATTCGGCAAATGCCATACCCGGACCTGACACGATTGCGTTCACTGTCGCTGGGACAATCCAGTTACAGTCTCCGCTTCCCCCGCTGTCGGACTTGGCCGGCGGAACAGCCGTTCTCGGTTTCAGTGCCCCGGGAGCATCATCCCCCTACACGCCCGCGGTGATACTGGATGGATCCGGTTCCTCTCTGGGGCCAGGGCTCCGGCTCCAGTCGTCCAACAACCGCGTTGAAGGACTAGCATTCCAGGATTGCAAGGGACCCGGTGTGGAGGTGACTGGAAGCTCTTCACTCTCCAACACGATCTCATCGAATCTCTTTCACGGAAACACGGGACCGGAGATCGATCTTGGCGGTGACGGAGTCACGCCCAACGACCCGGGCGATGCCGACACCGGACCTAACACACTGCTGAACTACCCGGTTTTTGACTCCGTGATCGAGACAGGGGTGGACACCTTCACGGTCTACGGTACGTCGGCGCCCTCATCCCGCGTGGAGCTGTTTCTGGCGGCGAAGGTGGGAGACCCTGGACTCCAGCCAGAGGCGACCGTCCATGGCCCTGCCTATGCACTCTTGGGATGGGCGGCGGCCGGTGGTGACGGTTCTTTCTCATTCCCTGGCATTGCGATGCCGGAGTGGTCGTTGGTGACGGCAACCGCCACTGACCCCGCGGGGAACACGTCGGAGCTGGCATTGAACAAGCCGCTCACCCCCGACCCGCTGAGGATCACGGCATACAGCGAGCCTGTGCCGCCGGTGCGCGGCGTTCTGTCGATGCCATTGACGTCGCCGACAATGCAGGTTGTGGTCTTTAGCCCGCCGAATGCGCTGGGCAAGAGAGACACGATCGGACCGCCTCCAATGTGGCCCAACACCTTCGGATCGCGAGCGACCTATGATTCGCTGACCGATTACGACAGCCGTGGCAAACCCGACACGCGCGTGAAGATCGTTTCGCCCGACACAGGAGAGTATCAGATCAAGTACGTCCTGATCGGCGACCCGGGGAACTACCTGACGGGGATCGGGATTGACGGCCATGCGGAGGTCAAGGGGCGAGTTGCCTTCGCGGCAATGGGGCAGGTGATCGACACGACCTATCAGTTGGCACCGCCGCCCTGGTGTGCCTGCCCAAATCAGGGCGATATCTCTCCCCGCCCGACCGGCGACGGGGTCATCGACGTTTTCGACGTCATTGAGATAATTGGGATCGCCTTCAGCGGTTCTCCGGATATCCAGGATCCACCGTGTCCCAAGACGCGGGGAGACGTTGACAACAACGGTGTCACCGACGTGTTTGACGTGATCTACCTGATCGCGACGGCGTTCAGCGGAGGGGCGAATCCCCTTGATCCTTGTGCACCGTAGCCTTGTGATCGCATGGGTGATGAACAGGGGCGTCGTGTGGCGCCCCTCTTTGCTTGGTGGGTCACCGATTCCAAGATGATTCGACGAGAGTTGCCGGGTGCCCTTACCCCGCTGACATCTCCTGAGCAAACACCCTCCCCTGACATGAGTGTGTGCCACTGACTTTAGGGCGTGTTGAAAAAGTGCCCGGACAGGAGTGTCCGGGCCATCGACAATGAGGAAAGTCGTTGTGTATCAGTGGCGCGGACACTCCTGTCCGCGCTTCATTGTCCCCCACGGTGGCTTTTTCAACAAGCCCTCTAGTCAGTGGTCTCATCGTCAGGGGCACCCGGTGGACATCCTGGAAGCTCGTATCACTCCCCGATCTTCAGTACCGCCAGAAATGCTTCGGGGGGGATATCGACGCGGCCGATGCGCTTCATCTTTTTCTTCCCCTCTTTTTGCTTATCGAGGAGCTTGCGCTTGCGGGTGATGTCGCCGCCGTAAAGCTTCGCGGTCACGTCCTTGCGCAGCGGCTTGATCGATTCGCGCGCGATCGGCTTGCCGGCGCCGAGGGCCGCCTGGATGATCACCTCGAACTGCTGGCGCGGGATCAGTCCGCGCAGCGCTTCGCACAGCTTCCGGCCGATGCGGTAGGCGGCATCGCGGGGTACTATGGAAGAAAGTGCATCAACGGTCTCACCGCTGATGCGGATCTCGAGTTTCTCCAGCGGGCTTTTGCGGAAATCGAGGAAATCGTAATCCAGCGAGCCATATCCGCGCGTGACCGACTTGAGCCGGTCGTAGTAGTCGAAGATGACCTCCGCGAGAGGAATGTCGAAAACCAAACGTGCGCGGTCCCCGGCGACGTACTCGGTCGTGATATACTCTCCGCGCTTTCCGGTGGAAAGGGTCATGACCGCGCCGATCGATTCGGTCGGGCAGACGATGTGCGCCCGCACGAACGGCTCGGCAATGACCTCGTACTGGCCGCGCGGCGGCACATCGGCCGGGTTGTCGATGGTGCGCACAGAACCGTCATTCATGGTGACTTCGTATTCGACATTGGGAACCGTGGCGACAATCGCCTGGTCGAATTCGCGGGACAACCGTTCACGCACGATCTCCAGGTGCAACAGTCCGAGGAAGCCGCATCGAAATCCGAACCCCAACGCCAGAGACCGCTCAGGCACAAATGACAGCGATGCGTCATTCAAGCGCAGCTTCTCGAGAGCCGTCCGCAAGTCGCCGAACCGGTCAACGTCGGCCGGATACAGTCCGGAGAACACCATCGGCTTGACCTCGCGGAACCCCGGGAGCGGCGATGACGCCGGATGGGAGACGGTGGTGATCGTGTCGCCCACACGTGCTTCGTGGATGTCCATGATGTGCGCCGTAATGTACCCGACTTCCCCAGCGCTTAACCGGCCGGTGGTAACATGACGCAACTGCATGATGCCGATCTCATCGGTCTCGTGTTCTCCCGGATGCGCGTAGAAGCGAATCCGGCCCCCGGTGCGCAGAGATCCGTCCACGACCCGGACGTAAGCGACGGCCCCGTGATACAAGTCGTACGCCGAGTCAAAGACCAGCGCCCGAAAAGGGGCCGCTGGATCTCCGGACGGCGAGGGGATTCGTCTGATAATCTCTTCGAGAAGCCGCTCTGTATTCAGCCCGGACTTGGCGGAGACGCGCAGAACGTCTGAGGGATTGCACGACAGCAGGTTTGCCACGTCGACGGTATGCCGGTTGGGGTCGGCCTGCGGGAGGTCGATCTTGTTCAGCACAGGAATGATGGTCAGGCCGGCTTCGATGGCGAGATAAGCGTTGGCCACGGTCTGCGCTTGTATCCCTTGCGCGGCGTCGACGACAAGAATCGCCCCCTCGCAGGCAGCCAGCGACCGCGAGACCTCGTAGTTGAAATCCACGTGCCCGGGCGTGTCGATCAGATTGAGGACATACTCCTGCCGGTCTGCCGCGGTGTATTTCATGCGGATCGCGTGGGCCTTGATTGTGATCCCGCGCTCTCGCTCCAGATCCATGTCATCCAGAACCTGCTCGCGCATCTTGCGTGCATCGATCGTACCCGTCAGCTCGAGCAGCCGGTCCGCGAGTGTGGACTTGCCGTGATCGATATGCGCGATGATCGAGAAGTTTCGGATGAATCGCTGGTCTGTCATGTGCCTCTGAAAACGTCGTCGTCTATTCTAGCGTCACCCGTTCCCCCGACACGAGATACCACGTCAGTTGTCGAACGGGAGAGGCCCCACATGGTACGACTTCACCCGCTTCCATACAAGCACGTCAGGGCCACCCGGCCCTCACATCCAAGTGCGCTCCTCTCTCGGGATCAGTTCTTCGGGAGTGGGCCGACCGCCGATCGGAGCACACTGTTCGAAACCGAACACACGTTGTTCGGAATCCAACGTTTCACTCCGCCTTCGTGCCTGGTAATGTGCTTAACCACAGCAGATTGCGTCTTTGGCACATCATCTGCTATGGCTCTGGCCAGGAGTTGTTCTATGGATCGACCGCTTGACGCATCTGTTCGCAGAAGAAGGACGATCAAACGCGGCGTTCAAGCCGGCATCGGCGTTGGGGCCGCCGTGTTGCTCCTCGCGCTTGTTCCAACTTGGTTTTCTCCCAGTATCGATCGCGACGATATTCGTACTGCGATCGCCGAAATCGGTCCGGTCGAAGCCACGATTACCGCATCCGGGACAATTGTGCCGGAATCCGAGCAAGTCATCGCCAGTCCAATCGACTCGCGTGTGGTTCACATTCTCCGCCGACCGGGGGATGTGCTGGCGGCAGGCGACCGGATCATCGAGTTGGATACCCTCGCGGCACTCCTGGCGCTGAACAAGCTCGACGACAGGATATCGCTGAATACCAATAGGAGAATACAGCTCGAATTGGACCTTGAGAGCCAGTTGGGCGATCTCAGGAGCCAATTTGAAGTCGACAGCCTCAGATTGCAGGCTCTCCAGGCAAAGACCGGGCAGTTGCACAAACTCTTCAAGATCGGCGGCAGTTCCGCTGAACAGGTTCACCAAGGGGAACTCGAAGCCCAGATCGCGAAGGTCGAACTCGCTCAAACCGAGCGGAGCATCGCCATCAAGCGCAAGACGCTCGAAACACAACTCGAGGGCGTCGCGACGGAACGGCAGCTCCTCCGGAAGGAGCAGGCCGAACTGCGCCGGCAGTTGGACATGGCAGCCGCAAAGGCGGACCGTGGTGGTGTGCTCACGTGGGTCATCCCGCAGGAAGGTACTGCAGTCCGCACCGGCGATGTGATCGCCCGCATCGCGGATCTGAGCACATTCCGTGTCGATGCCGCGATTTCTGACGTCCATGCCAACAACATTGCAGTGGGGATGCGGGCGAAGGTGAAGATCTTGGATTCCGTTCTAATCGGTGCAATCACGGCAATCCGTCCGACGATCGAGAATGGCATCATCACCTTCGGCATTGGCCTGCACGACAACGCCAGTCCGCTTCTCCATTCGAACCAGCGTGTCGACGTTTACGTAGTCACCGCTGCGAAGGACAAAGCCTTGCGCGTCAAACGAGGACCCTTCGCGACCGGCAGAAGCTCCGGCCAGCTTTTTGTGATCCGGAACGGGATTGCGATCCGGACACCGGTGCGCATGGGGATATCCGGATTCGAGTACGTTGAAGTGGCTGACGGTCTCAAGATTGGTGATGTGGTTATTATCTCCGACGTGAGCGAGCACATGCATAGAAGCGAAATCAGCGTCCGGTGACCTCAAGCGATCCGGGATGCCGGGGCGGCACTCCATGGGAGGAGCAATGATCTGTCTTAAAGATGTGGAAAAAGTATACCGCACGGAGGAGATCGAAACACTGGCCCTCTCCGGAATCAATCTCGAGATCGGTGAAGGGGAGTTCGTGTCTGTGATGGGCCCCTCCGGCTCGGGCAAGAGCACGCTTCTGAACGTCATCGGTCTTCTGGACGAACCCTCGAAAGGAACTGTCTGGCTTGCCGGGCAGTCGATTGAGGCGCTGCCCGACCGCGAGCAGGCACGAATCCGCAACCGGCAGGTCGGATTCATTTTCCAGACATTCCACCTGATTAACGATCTGGACGTCATTGATAACGTCGAGATACCGCTCTTGTACCGGCGCATGCCGAGCTCCGAACGTCGTGCCCTCGCCCTTAAGGCGCTGGAGCGCGTTGGTTTGGCGTCGCGCGTACGCCACTTCCCCTCCCAACTGTCGGGCGGTCAGCAGCAGCGCGTGGCGATCGCCCGCGCCATCGTTGGTCAGCCGCGCATTCTCCTGGCCGATGAACCGACGGGCAACCTCGACAGTCAGATGGGGGAAGAGATCATGAGCATCCTGACCGGACTGAATGAGGATGAGAAGACGACAATCATCATGGTTACCCACGATTCCCGTCTCGCCGAGAGAACCGAGCGCATCATCCGGCTCTTCGACGGCCGTCAGGTCAATTGAGAGGCGACGCTATGCTGAGAAACTACATCAAGATGGCTCTGAAAGTCCTCCGCCGCCGGCCGTTTTTCACGTTTATCAGTCTGTTTGCGATCGGCTTCACCCTGACGGTGCTGACGATCAGCGCCGCGCTGATCGATCATACGCTGGCGCCGATGCCGCCGGAGACCAGGTTGGACCGAACGCTGGGCATCTACCAACTCAGCGCGAAGGGTGAGCGCATAGAGCTGAATACCCAACCGGGATACAAGCTCCTGGATCGGTGCATCCGCGGCCTCCCCGGCGCGGAAGTGGTCACGATCTTCTCCCAGGCCAGATCGGTCAACTCGTATCTGGACGGGAAGAAGATTGAATCACACATGAAACGGACGGATGGCGCCTTCTGGGAGATCATGCATTTTGATTTTCTGGAGGGAAATCCCTATACCGAGGAAGACGAACGCAACGTCAACTTCGTCGCTGTGATCAACGCCCGGACGCGGCGTGAGTTTTTCGGTGGCAGTCCCGCAGTCGGCAAGATGATTGAGGCTGACGGGCAACGATTTCGAATCACTGGAGTGGTGGTCGACATTCCCATCTACCGGAATAACCCGTTCGCCGACATCTGGGTGCCCATCAGCACCTCCAAGAACGATCACTATCGGTCCGAATTTCTGAGCGGATTTACAGGGCTGATTCTCGCAGAAAACCGCGCGGCGTTCCCACACATTCGCGACGAGTACCGGCTGCGGTTGACACAGATCGCCATGTCGGACCTCGAGGTCCCGGGTGTTGATGTTCTCCTGACCCGTCCCGAGACATACTACGAAGCGGCCTCGCGCGAGATGCTCGGTACTCCTATTGAGAAGACCCGGACAGCCTATCTCTTCGCCTTCTTCGCCGGGTTCATGATCCTCTTCATGCTCCTGCCGACGATCAGTCTGATCAACATCAACGTGAGCCGCATCCTGGAACGGGCTTCCGAAATCGGTGTCCGCAAGGCCTTCGGCGCTTCCAAATCGACCCTGATCGGCCAGTTCGTGACCGAGAATGTCATTCTGACCCTGCTGGGCGGCGCGCTCGCATTCGTGGCTTCTTGGATTATCCTGACCCTGTTCACCCGGGCCGGGATCGTACCCTATGCCCAGTTCTCACCCAATCTGCGGATCTTTGCGTCGGCTCTGGGAATCGCCCTGTTCTTCGGTGTTTTTTCGGGAGTTTATCCGGCCTGGAAGATGTCGCGCTTGCATCCGGTCGAGGCATTGAGAGGGAAAATGCTATGATCAAGCACGTGTTTACTCTCGTGTGGAACCGAAGGCGGACCAACGTCCTGATTGTGACCGAGGTGCTGATCTCGTTTCTCGTCGTCTGTGCCGTGCTGACATTGGGCACACACTACCTGACGAACTACATGAAGCCGCTTGGCTTCGATTACGAGGACGTCTGGAGCATCGAGGTTTCGACCGGGCTCCCATGGTCTCGACTGGGGCAGAGCAGCGCCATGAACACGACCAGGCAATTGCTCGAGACCGCCAGGAGCTATCCCGAGGTGACGGCCGCTGCCGGGATCCTGGTCACGCCTTTCGGAGGCAGTACCTGGCGCGACAACGTGGACAACATCAACACCGCGGTGATGTACGATGGCGCAACGGATGACCTGCTGCAACTGCTGGGGTTGAGGCTCCTCCAGGGGCGATGGTTCGACCGGACCGATGATGCCCAGAACTGGAATCCCGCTGTCATTAATGCCAGTCTCCGGGATAGATTGTTTGGGAACGAAGACCCGCTGGGCAAGACTCTGATCAAAGTCAGTGAGCATCGAAAGAAAGAAGTGAGGGTGGTCGGGGTCATCGACGACTTCAGACTCAAGGGGGAATTGCGGGCGCCGTTCGACCTCTATCTATCCCGCCTTCGGCTCGACGATACGCTCAGCTTCCATCAACCTGATTTGCTCGTGAGAGTCCAGCCCGGAACACCCCTCGAGTTCGAGGAGCGGCTGATGACCGGTCTGGCTGCGGCCGCGCCCGGCTGGTCGTTTAATATCCAGCCGCTGAGCAAAATGCGGAAAGCGCAGTTCACCGAGATGCTGGCACCGCTTGGGATTGCTGCTCTGATCGCCGGTTTCCTCCTGCTCATGGTCGGGTTCGGCCTTTTGGGAGTCCTTTGGCAAAATGTCACACGGCGGACGGCGGAGATCGGGCTGCGACGGGCGCTGGGGGCCCATGCGCGCTCCGTGTATCTGCAGATTCTCGCTGAAATCCTTGTTGTCGCGACTATTGGTCTCGCAGTCGGTACGTTGATTGTCATCCAGTTTCCGCTGCTCGGCATCGACGAGGATATCTCACTTTTGACCTACGTCATTGGACTCCTGTTGTCTATTGGAGCGATCTACTTCCTGGCGGCGGTGTGCGGTCTCTATCCAAGCTGGCTTGCTTCCCGGATTGGACCGGCAGCGGCCTTGCACTACGAGTAGAAGCAGACAGGCCGTGAGCTTTCTTCGGACGGCAAGGTGTCGCTTGCCTGCGGCCGGGATATCACCAATACTGCGGGTGTCCAATCGGGCCGCGGGGGTGGATTGTGGTGCCCTTCCACCGGCTGTTGCGGCGCAAGGCTGGCCTGAATATGATCCTCATCGTCGATGATGATTCCGCCGTTCGCGCGTCGCTGTCGCTTCTCCTGAAGCAGGCGGGGTTCCGTTCGCAGGCTGTACCGACCCCCGTGGCAGCGCTCGCGCTGATCGAGGACCGGTCGATCGAGTTGATCCTGCAGGACATGAATTTCTCGCGCAGCACGACCGGCGAAGAGGGCATGACCCTCCTTCAGGAGATCCGGACACGCAGACCGGACATCCCGGTCATCCTGATGACGGCCTGGGGATCGATCTCTCTCGCGGTCCGCGGCGTGCGTGCCGGCGCTTTCGACTTCATCACCAAACCCTGGGTCAACGATTCGCTTCTGCAGTCCGTGCGTACCACGCTGGCAGTTGTCAAGGCCAATGCAGGGGCACGACAGGACGGGAAATCGACACGCGAGGATTTGGACCGGCGGTATGATTTCGGTCCACTGATCGGCAGCGATCCCAAGCTCCTCGAAGTCCTCGATGTCGTAGGGCGCGTCAGCGCAACAGACGCATCGGTGCTCATTATCGGGGAGAGCGGAACCGGGAAGGAGTTGATCGCAGAGGCGATCCACCGGAACAGTCCACGCCGGGAACGACCCTTTGTGAAAGTCAACCTCGGCGGGATCACGCCCTCGCTGTTCGAATCCGAAATGTTCGGACACCGCCGGGGGGCGTTCACCGATGCCCGTGAGGATCGGGCGGGACGATTCCAGATAGCTGACTCCGGCACGATCTTCCTTGATGAGATCGGAGATTGCGATATCGGGTCCCAGGTCAAACTCTTGCGCGTTCTCCAGGATCGCACGTACGAGGTTGTGGGATCGAGCGCGACCCGCACGCTCGACATCCGCGTGATCTCTGCCACCAACCGGGATCTCCTCGAAATGGTGGACCGGGGCGAATTCCGCGAGGACCTTCTTTATCGCCTCAATCTGATCACGGTGAATGTGCCCCCGTTGCGCAATCGACCGGACGACATCCCCCTCCTCGCAAACCAGTTCCTGCAACAAGCGTCGGCCCTCTATCGCCGGCCGGGAATGATCATCAGCGAGGCCGGCGCGCGGTGGCTGAAAGCAGAACCCTGGCCGGGCAACATACGCGAACTCAGGCATCTTATCGAGCGCACCGTGCTGCTCACAACCGCCGCTGTTCTTGACCCAAGTGACCTTGCCAAGGCGGCCCGCATGCCCGGCCGCCCCGTCGGTCGCGAGTCGCTCCCTCCGCCCGGAAGCATGACCATGGATGAGATGGAAAAAGCCATGATCGAAAAATGCATGGCCCACTACGCCGGCAATGTCAGCAAGGTGGCCGATGCTCTCGGGATCAGCCGCGCCGCTCTCTATCGCCGCTTCGAGAAGTACGGGATACAGTCGTGAGTCTCAGGATCAAGTTCATCGGCTATCTCTTCGCGATCCATCTCGTCTTTGCCGTGTTTGCCGTGTTTTCTCTCCGCGATCATCGCATCTGGATGCTGGCCGTAGAGGTCTTTCTCATCCTCTCGTTCGTCATCGCGCGGCGGCTCTACCGCAACATGTTCCGGCCCCTCGAACTGCTTGTTGCCGGGGCCGAAATGATCAAGGACAGCGACTTCTCCACAACGTTTCGTGACATCGGTCAGGCGGAGATGGATCAGCTCATCGCGGTCTACAACCGCATGATTCTGACACTGCGCGAAGAGCGGATCCATTCCGAAGAGCAACATCACTTCCTGGATAAACTCCTGCGGGCTTCGCCCGCAGGGATCATTACCTTTGATTATGACGGCCGTATCGATCTGGCCAACCCGATAGCGGCAGCCCTCCTCGGGGTGCCGGTCGGCGTTCTCGCAGGGAAGACCACCGGCGAGTTGGGGGTGCCGCTTGCCGCTGCCATCGACGGAATGCCGGTGGGTGCGTCCAGGGTGGTGACACTCTATAGCAGACGGCGCTTCAAATGCAGCCGGTCGGAGTTTCACTATCGCGGATTCCCACGCAGCTTTGTTGTGATCGAAGAACTGACGGAGGAACTGCGCCGTTCAGAGAAGGCCGCCTATGAGAAGTTGATCCGTGTCATGTCCCACGAGATCAACAACTCAATCGGCGCAACAACGTCACTGCTCCACTCGTGTCTCAACTACCGGAACCAGATCGGGGAAGACGACCGGGAAGACTTCGAGGATGCGCTCCACGTCGCGATCGAAAGGATGGCGCATCTGAATGAATTCATGCGCGGATTCGCCGACGTGGTCCGGCTGCCCGCACCAAGATTCCAGTCATGCGACTTGCATCGCATGCTCGAAAACATCTCGCTCCTCATGAAACCTGAGTGCGACCGCCGCCGGATCAGTTGGCGTTGGGCGGTTGAGACTCCGCCGGGACCAGTGCGTGCGGATCCCGGCCTCCTTGAGCAGGCTCTCGTCAATATCGTGAAGAACGCTTTGGAAGCAATCGATCAGGACGGCTGCATCACCATCCGATACGCTGCCCGGCAAGGGAACCCGGCGGTGATCGTGGAAGATACCGGCCGGGGGTTCCCATCCGAACTCAAGGACAGTCTGTTCACGCCGTTTTTCAGCACCAAGGTCGGCGGTCAGGGAATTGGCCTGACAATGGTCCAGGAGATCCTCAGTCTCCACGGATTCGATTTTCGTCTGGAAAGCGAAACCGGCGAGCCGACCAGATTTACCATCCTGCTCGGGTAGTTGCTCCACACCACTCAAAACCGATTGCCGGCATCAAAGAAGAACGGGGCGTGCTTCTCGGGCTGTCCTGTCAGTTTGAAAACCGGCACGCTGCATATAGAGCTTCTGACGAAAAGACACCGGGCATCGGGGCGCGCTGCGTGCGCCCGACCTTTCTCCGCAACGAGCGCCCACGCCCGCTGCCTAATCGCCTGTGTGGCAGCGTGTTGCGCCTGGGCGAAGTCTGTCTTCCTCATGGTGCGCGGCGGGGTCGGATGCAGACTTGGTGGGATTCCCACTCCTGGAGTATCTTGAAGAATCTAGGACATCACTACCTGACGATGCGAATTAGGTCTTGACAGAATCGGCCCGCGTGATGTCATTTTGTTTACGTAAACCCGGCCCGTCCTCAGGAGGGGGGGTCGCTAGGCTACTACAACCGCACCACGTAGGAGGATCTGAATGAGGCATGCATTCAACCATCCACGCTACCGCTGGCTGCTGCTCATCGGTGGCGCACTTGCTCTAACAGTCGTTATCTGGGGATGCTCCGGAACAGACAACGCGCCCCTCGCACCGGTGGCCACCTCCGATGGACTTCAGGGTCAGTTGACCCCCAAGCTCCAGTCGGTGATGGCCATTCAAGATCGTAACACCCCAGCCCTCATGGCCAAACGGGATGTGATTGGCACCGCCACGACGCTCGATGACAATGGCGAGCCCGCTGTCATGCTCCTCGTGACCTCCCAAGAGGCCATGGACGCCGCGCCCAAGACCATCGAAGGCGTCCCGGTCAAAGTCGTTCTTACGGACAAGATCGTCGCCATGAAGACGTCCGGCGTCAGCCACACGGCCAAACAGACCCCGCCAATCCAGCTCGGTACATCGGGCGGCTGGCGTTATGATCTCGCCAATGGCTACTGTTGCGGCGGCACGATAGGCTCCTTGATCAGCGTTAGCAGCCAGCAGCGGGTCCTCAGCAACTACCACGTCTTCGAGGCCGACATCGTCTCCGGAGGCAACGGCAGGGTGGCGGCCACGGGCGATTATATTATTCAACCTGGACTGATCGACGTGAACTGCGCTGCCGCGAGCGCCCAGAACGTGGCGACGCTGGTCAAGACCAGCTCGTTGCCGGGTAGCAACGTCGATTGTTCGAGCGCCAACGTTATCAGTGGTATGGTGAGCACGACGGGATCGATCCTCGAGATCGGCGTGATCAAGTCGGGAACGGGCGTGGCGGCGTATGTTGGTCAGCTGGTCAAGAAGAGCGGCCGCACGTCCGGGCTCACGCGCAGCAAAGTCAGCGGCTTGAATGCTACCATCAGTGTCACGTACCAAAACGAGTGCGCCGGTGGAACGGCCTTCACCAAGACATTCACCGGGCAAATCCTAGTTACGAATAGGGCGAGCAAGTTCCTGAAGGGCGGCGACTCCGGATCATTGATGGTCCAGGATGTCACCACCAACCCGAACGCGATCGGTCTGCTATTCGCGGGCAGCACGTCCATCGCGGTGGCGAATCCGATTGGTCAAGTCTTGACGTTCTTGGGCGGCACGATGGTCGGGAACTAATCGATTATCTGTTCAGGCCCTTACCTCAAACGACATCATGGAGCCCGTTCCTGATCTTGTGTCAGGGACGGGCTTTCTTCACCCCACTACGTGCGCAAACAGCAGGCACTCACGAAGTCCGAAAAATTCATCCCCGACCCCGCAAGCACCCTCTTTTGTGCCACCGGATAGAGCCAAACTCGAGGGGGCGCACTGCGTGCGCCCGGCTTTTCTCAGCAACGGTCGCTCGCGCTGACCGCCTAATCGCTTGTTTGGCAGCGCGTTACGCGTTGGCGGGGGCTATTTTCCTCGCGGGGTGCGGGCAGGCCGGGTTCAGACGCGGTGAGGATGCTCACGCCGATTTGGCGAGGGAAGAGTGTATTTCCCCCGGCCAGTGCTCCCTCTTACACAATAGACGGCGCGGTCGCCACCTGTCCATCCTTGAGATCGGAGGATCGCATTACGCAGGATTCATGGCGTTTGCGGCGTCAACACGTGAGACAATCAACTGAACCGAGCCTGAGCGCCCGATCAAAGCGCCAGACGCTGACGGAGAAGAGGTTCGCAAACAAATTAGGCTCTTGAGTGTATTTTCCCCGGTCCGTGCTCCCTCTTACATCATAGACGGCGTGGTCGCCGTCTGTCCGTCCTTGAGATCGGCGTAATCGCATTACGCAGGATTCATGACGTTTGCGGCGTCAACACGTGAGACAATCAACTGAACCGAACCTGAGCACTCGATCAAACCGCCAGACGCTGACGGAGAAGAGGTTCGCAGACAAATTAGGCTCTTGATAGAATCGGCCCAATGTGTTGTCTCTTGTTCATGTAAACCCGGCCCGTCCCCAAGGAGAGGCCGATTAAGCACCACAACCGCACCACGTTAGGAGGAGTTGTAATGAGGCGATCGTTCATCCATCCAAACCGCCGATGGCTGCTGCTCATCGGCGCCGCAGTCGTCTTAACGATCGGAATCTGGGGATGCTCCGGAACAGACAACGCGCCCCTCGCACCAGTGGCCACCTCCGATGGACTTCAGGGTCAGTTGACCCCCAAGTTCCAGTCCGTGATGGCCATTCAGGATCGTAACACCCCAGCCCTCATGGCCAAACGGGATGTCATTGGCACCGCCACGACGCTCGATGACAATGGCGAGCCCGCTGTCATGATCCTCGTGACCTCCCAAGAGGCCATGGACGCCGCGCCCAAGACGATCGAAGGCGTTCCGGTCAAAGTCGTTCTTACAGACAAGATCGTCGCTATGGGCACCGCCGCGGTCAGTCACACGGCCATACAGGCCCCGCCGATCCAACTTGGCACATCCGGCGGCTGGCGTTATGATCTCGCCAATGGCTACTGTTGCGGCGGCACGATAGGATCCTTGATCAGCGTTGGCGGCACGCAGCGGGTCCTCAGCAACTACCACGTCTTCGAGGCCGACATTGTCTCCGGCGGCAACGGCAGGGTGGCGGCCACGGGCGATTATATCATTCAACCTGGACTGATTGACGTGAACTGCGCTGCCACGAGTGCCCAGAACGTGGCGACGCTGGTCAAGACCAGTTCGTTGCCGGGTAGCAATGTCGACTGTTCGAGCGCCAACGTCATCAGCGGCATGGTGAGCACGACGGGATCGATCCTCGAGATCGGCGTGATCAAGTCCGGAACGGGGATAGCCGCGTTTGTCGGTCAACTGGTCAAGAAGAGCGGCCGCACGACCGGGCTCACGCGCAGCAAGGTCAGCGGCTTGAATGGGACCGTCAGCATCACGTACCAAAACGAGTGCGCGGGCGGCACGGCCTTTACCAAGACATTCACCGGGCAAATCCTGGTTGCGAATAGGGCGAGCAAGTTCCTGGCGTCCGGCGACTCGGGATCGTTGATGGTCCAGGATGTCACCGTCAGCCCGAACTCGATCGGCCTGTTGTTCGCGGGCAGCAACACCCTCGCTATCGCGAATCCGATCGCTCCGGTCTTGACCTTCCTGGGCGGCACGATGGTCGGGAACTAATCGATTATTTGTTCAGGCTCTTACCTTGGAAGCGACGTCATGGAGCCCGTTCCTGATCTTGTGTCAGGGACGGGCTTTCTTAATGCGGATTCAGCTTGGATGAGTGGTTGCGTTCGTGCAGATTAGGGGAAGAGTTGCGGCGATGTGGAGCAGCAGGAACGAATTCTTGGGCGCTTGGCGGCGGTGATGGTTCTGCGACTGACTGTTGCCCTCGCGCCTGGCGGATCGCCCTCCCGTACTGAACGGGAAGGAGTATTCTGCAGAACCATCACGGCTGCGATCTTGGCCCTGATACTCTGCGGCACCAATGCCTGTGGACCTCCGAAAGCACGCGAGGACACCATGCCAAAACGCGATATCAACGTTGTGATGGAGGCTCACACGAGCGAGTTGATGGCGATCCCCGGCGTGGCGGGCGTTGCCATCGGCGCGCTCGATGATGGGACGCCATGTATCCTCGTGCTGGTCATCAAGGAAACAGACGAACTCGACCGCAAGATTCCCAAGACGCTGGAAGGACACCCGGTCAGCATCTTCGAGAGCGGCGAGATCAAGCCAATGGACAACAAGTGACCAGGGGCCGTTTCGCGACCCGTCTCCAGTGTGGTGCCATGGGTCTTCAGACCCGTGTAATGTTCTGTCCCCCCATGGACGCACGGGTCTGAAGACCCGTGGCACCCACACTCGCAGGACCTCTTGAGATCATGAAGTGGCCTCTACCAGGCGATCCCCGGCTTGCTGAACAATGCGTGGAGTCCCTTTCTTTCCTCGATGTTTGCGCGTTCGGCCCAGATATCAATGGGATTGAGTTCGTCGGTGAGCACCGGAATCCCGGTGACGTTCACTTTGAAGCGGTTATCCCAAGCGTGCGCGCGGTCGTATTCGGGGCTGAAGCGATCACGCGGGACCGGCGGCTCCTCTTTGAGGTCAAGCGCCCTGCTCGACGCCAGAAGCACGAAACTCCCAAACTGGTCCGGCGGCTCGGCGATGGGGAGCACGGTGACATGCTGAAACTGCTGATTCGCCGTCGCGGCCAGCGAGCGGATCAGCACATCGTCCCAGCCCACGGCCTCAATGTTCATGGCGAGAATCCCTCCAGGCACAAGACGGGACCGGATCAGGGCGAGCGCTTCAGTGGTCACCAGGTGGAACGGGATGAGATTGCTTCCGAGGGCATCCATCACGATCAAATCGTATCTCTTATCGTGGGTGATCAGGAACCGGCGCGCATCCATCTCATAGACTTTTGCTTCGTCCCGCAAAAGCCCGAAATACGCTCGTGCGATCCTGGTCACGACCGGGTCGATTTCGACGGCATCCACTTGCCAGCCGCTGCCATAGTATGACTTGACGACGGAAGCTCCACCCATTCCCACCAGCAGCATCTCTCCAGGCTGGTCGAAAAACCCCTTGGCGACATCCAGGACGTTGATGTCCTGAGACCGCGTTTGCCACGTCTGGGGGTCGATGATGCCGCGTGTGTCTCCGTTGAGGAGCATGTACCGCAAATCGCCAAGATCGACAACGCGGATCTCTCCATATGCGCTCTGCTTGACAGCCATCAGATCATTGTCCGGATCGGTCATCTCTGCCGGAGCCACCCGATACACCAGTATGCCCGCAGCCGCCAATGCGAGCAGTGCCGCGGGCGCGAGTTTCCGCTTGTGCTGGATGGCAAACCCGAGAATTGACGTCGCGACGAGCACGAAGCCGATCAGGAAGAGCGAGCGGCAGACGCCCGCATTGGGGATAAGGAAGAACCCGGTGGTAATGGCGGCGGCGACACTTGCGACAGTCGACAGCGCGTAAAGGTTTCCAGCAGTCCGTCCCACCTCATCCAGACTCGATGCCTTAAGACGAATCGCATACGGGCTCACTATTCCCAGAAGCGCAAGCGGCGGGAAGAACAGAATGGTGGCCGTGATGAGCACCGCAGCCCGCAATCCCGCTGTTTCTGAGAAGGCGAGCACGGGCAGGCGCAGCCAGGGAATAACCGCGATCCACAATCCGGCCATCCCGATGACGAGGGCAAACCGGCTCAGTTTCGGTCCGCGATCGGCCCAGCGTCCGCCGATCGCGTAGCCAACGCTGAGGGCAGCGAGCGTCACCGAGATCAGTGCAGACCAGAGATATAGGCTCGCCCCGTAGAAGGGGGCGATAATTCGCGTGCCGAGCAATTCTATGGCCAGAACCGATGCTCCGCTGACGATGACGGCCAGATAGACATAGAAGCTCACCATGATTGACCCGCCTCCTCGATTCTCTTCTTCGAATTCCCATTAGTACGTCATCACGCAACCCGGACACGCTCGCACTTCAAGCTAAGACACACCTTGCTGGATGGCAATGACATCCAAGCACTCGTGGCGTCGCAAATGAGGCGTCCCGCACGGCCCGGCGCCCGCCGATCCCCGGACTGCAAGCCAACGGCCGGTGGTCGCGCTACTTCTTCGGGGTCGGCGGCTTCGGAAAGGACGCCAGCACATCGCGCAAGGCATCACGATGCACGGTGTAGCAGAGCATCTTCAGGCGCATGTAATCGTCGCGCATGAAGAAGTACCCCTCGAAGCGGCCGTGACGCGCACTGCGGCCTGAGTCTTTGATCAGGAACCAGTCACGGCCATCAATGGTCGTGTATCCGACCAAATGAATGCCGTGGTCGTCGGTCGTGGTGTGGTTGTAGAACCGAAACTCGCGAGCCTGCGGGTTGATCGACGACTGCGGGATGTCGAAGTCCGGGATAACGTCCATGTCCTTCTGGCCGTACCACCCCGGCTCGGATACATCCCCGCCCAGTTCTGCCGAATAGCCGCCACGGATCGCCGAGACTAACGACCCGTACCATTTGTCCAGCGGCAGATTGTAGTAGGTGCTGTCGTACCACCAGTTGTCCGGCACCTCATAGGGGCCCTGTGTGTAGTAGGGGAAGGACAAGGTCGAGATGACATCGACGTAGTCGTTCAGATTGATCTTTAGAACGTCGCTCAGAAACTCCGGCGGAGTGTACGTACGCCCCTCGAACTCGAAGCTGGCCGGAGGCTGCCCCAGATGGGCATCGAGAATCACCCGGACATGCCTGAGAATTGCGTCCTCATCCCAGTAGTCGTGCGACTTCGCGAAGTTGAGATACTCCTGGATCTCTTCCGCCATGGCAGAATGATCGTGGCGCGTCTCACCGGCGCGCAGGCCGGAGTACGCGCTCAGGGGCACTGCTCCGTGCTGTTTCATCGTTCGAATCAGCGCGTTGGCTTCCGACCCCTCGCCGTTCCACCCCACGCCGCGCTCCTGGACGAAACGACGGGCCTTGGCGAGGTACTCGTAATAGACCGTGTGCATCTCGGAGAGTTTGATCTGACGGCCGGTCTGGCGGTATACGTCCGATTCGATGAACGATGTCGCCGAGAAGGACCAGCATGTGCCGGTACGGTACTGTGCGACCGGGGGGAAATGGAACACCCTCGTGAATGCCCCGATCGAGTCGGGCGCTTTGATGCCGCTCACGTCGAAGCGCAGTTCCTTCTTGCTCTTCTTCTGCTCTTTCTTCTCGTCCTTCTGGCGCTTGCGGATGGCCGAGGTTACGCTGTCGTGGATCCCTTTGAGCGAGTCGGCGACATTCTCCATCTGTTCGAGGATCGGATCGTAGTACTTGGGGACGTACTGTACGGTGTCGTTTTGCGCTCCGGCGAGCGTTGTCAGGCTCAGACACGCCACCAAAGCCACAGTGATTGGGAAAATCCTCCGCATTTGGCACCTCTCAACGTGAACCGCGCGACAGAACCCGGCTTCATGAAAGAAGCGCAGTTGCCCCTGACGCAGACAAGGTGCGTGAGACATGTTCTGACAATTTCTCGACCCCCCAAGGCAAGTGCAGCCGCCCCTGAGGCTGGTTTGGGGCGGCGCACAACCGTGAGCTTCCCCGGCCTCCGTGTCCAATTCGGGCCAGTCGCCGCACTTTATCTAACGTCGGGGCTTTCCATCCGGCTGGGCGAAAGGTTAGATTGCCACCGTTGGACTAAAGGGAGGAACGATGCGTTTCCCACACATTTCCTGGCGATATCCCCTACTGCTGAGTGCGGCCCTGATCTTGAGCAATGCGGCATGGAGTTCCGCCTGTACCAGCTTCATGGTTACCAGGGCGGCATCGGCGGACAGCTCAGTGATGATCACCTACACCTGCGACGGGGAATTCCACCCGCGTTTGGATTACGATCCAGCGGCCGATTATCCGCCGGGCGATTCGATTGAGATTAAGGACTGGAGCGGGAAGCTGCGCGGCAAGGTTGCACAGGTACCGCACACGTATGCCGTGGTCGGCCTGATGAATGAACACCAGGTCGCTTTCGGCGAAACGACATTCGGCGGCCGGAAGGAGTTGGAAAATCCGTCGGGGCTTCTTCCGTATTGGGACATCATGCGACTGACCCTCCAGCGGGCGAAGACCGCGCGCGAGGCCGTCACCGTGGTTGGCGGCCTGGTGGCCGCGTACGGGTACGCTGACGAAGGCGAATCGTTCACGATTGCTGATCCCCGTGAAGTCTGGTACATGGAAATCGCAGGCACCGGCCCGGGTGGCTCAGGCGCGGTCTGGGTGGCGTTGCGCGTTCCCGACGGATATGTCTGCGCACATGCCAACAAGGCGCGCATCGGCGAGTTCCCGCTTGATGACCCGAAGAAGTGCCTGCATTCGGGCAATGTTGTCTCATTCGCCATCGAGAAGGGATACTACGACCCGAAGTCAGGCGGGCCGTTTCGGTTTTGTGACGCCTACTGTCCCGCAGATCCGAAGGAACTGCGGTACTGCGAGACTCGCGTGTGGAGCATATTCCGCCGGTGCGCACCCTCTCAGAGCTTCTCCTCCGACTACCATCGCGGAGTTGAAGGCGCGAAACCATATCCGCTCTGGATCAAGCCGGACAAGAAGCTCGCGCTCGCCGACGTGATGAGCATCATGCGCGACCACTACGAAGGCACGCCGTACGATATGACCAAGGGGGTGGACGCGGGGCCATTCAGCAGTCCCAATCACTGCCGTCCGATGACCTGGCAGGTGGACAGTGTGGAGTACGGCTGGGAACGGGCCATTTCCACGCCACAGACGGGATTCTCGTTCATCTCCCAGTCGCGCGATTGGCTGCCGAACCCGATCGGCGGGATCTACTGGTACGGGGTGGACGACACCTATTTCAGTGTCTGGGTGCCCCTCTACTGCGGAATCACAAAGCCCCCATCCGCGTTCACGACGGGGGACCTGCGCCAATTCACCTGGGAGTCGGCCTGGTGGGTGTTCAACTTCGTGGCCAATTTCGCCAACTTGAAATACTCCTGCATGAAAGAGGACATCATCAAGGTCCGTGACGAACTGGAGAACCGATTCCTGGCGATGCAGCCGGTTGTTGAAAAGACCGCGCTCGAACTCAGAAAGCAGGATTCCCTCTTGCTACGACAGTACCTCACGGACTACTCCGTGAGCCACACTGAGCAAGTGGTCCGGCGTTATCGCGAGTTGGGAGAGTTCTTAATCTGCAAGTACAATGACGGATACGTGAAGGACTCAAGCGGCCGGCCGCAGGAGGTTGGCTATTCCCAGGAGTGGCTGCGGGAGGTTGTGCGAGCGCGCGCGGAGCAATTCAGAATTCCGCGATGGAAGCCAGATACGCTTGATGCGAAATCTTCCCGTTGACCGACCCGCCCGCGGCGCGTCTGCCGACTGTGTGCGTCGTCAGACAATTCGGTCGTGTTCGCACTCCGGGCTAAGACACAGGTTGCCGGACGGCAATGGCCTTCCGATCCATCACCTCCGCCCCGTCTCTCCTTGACCGCCGGGGCCTGTTGAGAAACCGGGCAGACCCGCCTCGGCGGGTGTCTGCCCCACCATCTGCGATGCAAATCATTGAGTTTCAGTGGCGCGGACACTCCTGTCCGCGCTCCCTTGCCCCGCACGGTGACTTTTTCAACACGCGCCGAGGCGGGTATCCTCCTTCGAGCTTGTCCAACCGGATATGCCCTCCTGCTTTATCCATAACGACCTCCAATTTGCACAAATGACTTCACGCTACTTTCTGGACCGGACGAGGTGTGCCTGATCTGAGCGATCGGAATCGCGACAGAGGTCCACCAATCCGAGAAAGTCACGCGGCGGATCGACGCGGAACTCCAGCGCGTCCCCCGTGATGGGATGGATGAGCGCTAGTTCACGCGCATGCAAGGCGGGCCTGCCAATCTGTTCGACCATCCGGCGTCCGAGCAACCGCAAAGCAGGATCGATACCCTTCAGATGGGAGTCCCCACCGCCGTATACGGCATCACCGACCAGTGGATGTCCGGCATGGGACAAATGAACACGAATCTGGTGGGTCCTGCCGGTCTCGAGCGAAACTTCCAGCAAACTTGCCAGGGCAAATCGCTCCAGAACCTGGGCGGAGGTCTTCGCGGCACGCCCGGAGGGAGTCACTGCCATTCGCTTGCGATCAGAAGAGGATCTGCCAATCGCGCCCTCGAAAGCTGCCATTTCGGCTCTCAAATGTCCCCAAATGACAGCCCAATAGACACGCCGGAGACTTCGCTCCTTCAACTGGTCTGCCAGACGACGGTGGGCGAGCTCGGTCCTCGCGACAATGATCAACCCGGACGTGTCTTTATCCAAGCGATGCACTATACCAGGGCGATCTGAGGGCGCCAGCCGACCGCCCGCAAACGCATCGCAACCCAGCAGAGCATTGACCAACGTGCCCGAGCGGTGGCCGATCGCGGGATGGACAACCATTCCCGGCGGCTTGTTCACTACAATTATCGAGTCATCGCAATGAACGATATCCAGCGCGATATCCTCAGGCTCCGGAACGGCTCCCGGATCATCCGGGCGAATCAAGTCGATCTCCACTGTCTCGCCAGCTTCCACCCGGTGGCTGACCTTCACCGGTACACCCTCAATCCTGACACCGCCAGCCTGCGCCGCACGCTGCACCTGCGCACGAGAAGAATCTGGCAGACAACGAGTCAAGAAGATGTCCACGCGCTCCCCAGCATCCTGGGGAGCGACCTTGAAGGAATGGTGCTCCGGTATGATAGTCATGGCGGGTTCGGTGCAACGCCGACTCGGCAGGTCGAGTGCAACCGATCAGTGGATCGGATCAGACACTGGCGTCGCCGTAGCGCTTGATTCAGAGGATTCGAGAGTTGCGATCGGTCTCTGCCTACCGACGACCGGATCATACCAAAGAGTGACGAGAAGGGCGATGACTCCCGTGGTGACGGCGGAATCGGCGACATTGAACGTCGGCCAGCGATCCATGAAGTACCCCGGATGATGAATGAAACCGAGATCAAAGGCCGGGATACGCATGTCGAAAAATTCAACATCGAGAAAATCGATGACCTGACCGAGCACCAGCCGGTCAATCAAGTTCCCGATAGCACCCCCGAGAACCAGAGCCAGCGCCCAGTGGGAGAGTCGTCTCTCGTGACCATGCCGGACTAGGTGCCAACTGATCCATGCGATGACCGTGAATGCCGCGACAAAATAAGCGCCCTGGTGTCCCCATTGCACACCGAAGGCCCCTCCGGGATTGAGGATGTAAGTCAGACAGACCCAGCTTCCGATGATTCGGACAGATTGGTGGAGGTCCATCGTGGTGGCGACCGCCCACTTGGAGGCTTGGTCGAGAACCACAACACACAACGGGATCAACCACACGACGCGGTTGGGGCCGCCGCGATCAGCGACCAAGGGCTGTGGATCGCCTGTGGGAGAGGATGGCGCGCTGGGAGACAACGAAAGCTCAGTGGTCGGTGTTGGAGCGGACCTTTTCCTGTTCTTCTTTTTCCTTGCACGCGATGCAAAGACGTGCGTGAGGAACCGCTTCCAGGCGAGCCACCGAGATGTCCAGACCGCACGTTGCGCACTTGCCGTAAGTGCCGGCGGCGATGCGCCGCAGTGCCTCATCGATATGGTAGAGGAAGCGCCCCGACTTCGAGGCAAAGTAAAAGGACTTCTCACGCTCCTCAGCGTCGGTGCCCTGATCGGCCATGTGATAGGCGTGCGTCGACAAATCACCAGACGCCTCGGTGAGCGTGGTGTTCATCGCGGTCTTCTTGATATTGTCAATCTCGCCGACAATGTCGGCGCGCTTGGCCAAAAGCAGTGCTTCGAATTTCTTCAGGTCGCGTTTGTTCACGGCCTCTCCCCCTCAGGGTTTCTCACTCCGCCTCTATACGGGCGACCGCTCGATGATGATGGTCGCTTCCTGCCCATTGAGATCGACACTGTGCCCAACAAATCGATCCACTTTCTCTGAACGGAGTGCCAGTTCCACGCTCAAAGTGTCATCCTTGATTCGCCCGATGTGACGCTGCAGTGCCTCCAGGACCGCCGGTGCCGAATGTACGGTCAGCCGAATCCGGTCGGTCACTTCGAAACCCATCTTCTTGCGCGTATTTTGAACACGGTTAACCAGTTCCCGTGCAAGACCCTCGGCGCGCAAGTCGTCGTCGAGGCGACCATCAACAGCAACAATCAGCCGCCCGTCAGACTCGACAAAATATCCTTCGGGTCCGGCGGTGTCCACCAGCAAATCGCCGGGGCCAAGGTCCACTGTCTGCCCGCCTAGAGTGACAACTGCCGACTGCCGACGCCGGTAAGAATCAATGGCGGGCTTGTCCCAGGACGCCAGCACGGTCTGCAACTCCTTGATCCGGGCACCCAGACGGGCACCAAGGACGGCAAAGTTGGGCTTGACCGATAGCTGGACAAATCCATCGGCATCCGCTCTCACTGTTACTAACTTGACGTTCAACTCGCCTGCGACAAGGCCGGTCATCCCCTCAAGTGTATCGGGTGTCCAGTCGCCAGGAGGAAAGATGGCTGCTTCTCTGAGCGGCTGCCGGACCTTCTGGCGGGCTTTGGCCCGGGCCGCCCGCCCCAGTGAAACCACTCGCTGGGCGGCGGCCATTCTGGACTCTAGATCGGCATCCACCGCCTGATCGTTAGGCACCGGGAAGTCGGTCAAGTGGACACTTTGAGGCCAGCCCCCTGCCTCCCCCACAGCGCCGATCAGCCTCCGGTAGACATGCTCCGCAAAAAACGGCGCTGCCGGGGCGGCCAATTGGGCGATTGTAAGGAGCCCGCGCGCGAGCGTCGCGAAGGCATCAAGCTTCTCTTCAGTCTGGCCCGCGCCCCAGAAGCGCCGCCGGTTGAGTCTCACATACCAGTTGGATACGTCGTCCACCGTGAAATCTGCAATCTGCCGCACTGCCCCGGTCAGGTCGTATGCCCCGTAGGCTTTGTCCACCGACGCGGTCACGCTCGCCAAACGCGAATCCAGCCACCGGTCGAATTCGTGACGGGATGGCGGTCGTTTCAGAAGCTCCAAGACATCGACTTGATCGATCCCGGCATACAGTTCGAAGAATGCCAGGGTGTTTCTCCAAGTGTCGAAGAAGCGATTGCGCACTTCGGTCACGGCATCGGTGTCGAATCTGGTCGGCATCCACGGCTGTGAAACGGACAACAGATACCAGCGCAGGGTGTCGGCGCCGTCGGCGGCAATGACCTGCCAGGGGTCAACCACGTTACCCCGCGACTTCGACATCTTGCGGCCCTTCTTGTCAACCACGAATTCCATGACCAGACAGTTCTTGAATGACGGTTGATCGGTCAGCATGGTCGCGATGGCGTGAAGCGAATAGAACCAGCCACGCGTCTGATCGACCGCCTCACTGATGAAGTCCGCCGGGAAGCGCGCGGCGAAAGAGTCCTTGCCGGAAAACGGGTAGTGCCACTGTGCGAAGGGCATCGCCCCGGAATCGAACCAGACATCGATCACGTCGGGGACACGGTGCATATCGGTCTTACACCCCTCGCAGGTTAGCGTGATTGCGTCGACGTACGGCTTATGCAAATCAAGCGGCTCCGGCAGATGGGAACCGCGCGCCTTGAGGTCCTCAACCGACTCAACCGCCGTCTGGCCGCCGCACTTCTCGCATACCCAAATGGGCAGGGGAGTTCCCCAGAACCGCTCCCGTGAGAGTGCCCAGTCGACGTTGTTTTCCAGCCACTCGCCGAACCGTTTCTCCCCAATTTCCGGGGGATACCAGTTAATTTGGCGGTTCAACTCCAGAAGACGGTCCCGGAACTGCGATGTCCTGATATACCACGAACGTCGCGCGTAGTACAAAAGCGGCGTGTCGCAGCGCCAGCAAAACGGATAAGTGTGCTCGATCTGACCGGCATCAAAAAGCCGCCCGGCCTGCTTCAGATCCTTGATAATCTGCTTGTCGGCATCTTTGACAAACTGACCGGCGTACGGCGTGATCTTCTCCTCGAAGGTTCCATCGGGAAGGACCGGCTGGAGGGTCGGCAGGCCGTGCTTGCGGCCAACTTCGTAGTCGTCGGCGCCGAAGGCCGGGGCCATGTGCACGATGCCTGTCCCGTCCTCGGTAGACACGAAATCCGCCTCTAGGACGGTGAACGTTTTTTCTCCGGACTCGTCGGCGAAGAAGGGGAAGATCGGCTGGTAGCGTTTGCCAACCAACTCCGCCCCTTTGAATCGACGCTCAACTTCAAATTCGCCGCCGAGGACGGCGTTCGCACGCGCTTCGGCCAGGATCAACCGGCGTCCGTCCTTAACCGCGACGACATAGTCGATGTCGCGTCCGACCGCCAGAGCGGCGTTTGAAATCAGAGTCCATGGCGTCGTGGTCCAGACCAGAAAAACAGTCTGGGGATTGTCAACCAGAGGCATGGTGACGGTGATCGAGGGATCGGTCACCACATCGTATCCCTGCGCCACTTCGTGACTGGACAGACCTGTTCCGCAACGCGGGCAGTAAGGCATGATTTTGTGCCCCTCGTACAGCAGACCACGTTGGAAGAACTGCGCCAGGATCCACCACACTGACTCGATGTACTCGTTGGTCAGCGTGACATAGGGATGGTCCAAGTCGAGCCAGTACCCGATGCGCTTGGTCAGGCGGTCCCATTCGTCCTTGTACTTGAAGACCGAGGACCGGCATTGGGCGTTGAATTTGTCGATGCCATACTCAATGATCTTGGCCTTCGACTCCAGCCCCAGTTCCTTCTCGACTTCGATCTCGACCGGCAGCCCATGCGTGTCCCATCCGCCCTTCCGTTCGACTTTGAACCCTTTCATCGTCTGATAGCGGCAGACAAGATCCTTGATCGTACGGGCGATGACGTGATGAATCCCCGGTTTGCCATTGGCAGTCGGAGGGCCTTCGTAAAAGACGAACGCAGGTGCATCGTTCCGTTGCGCGATTGAAGCCGGGAAGATGCCATTATCGTCCCAAAACTTGAGGATCTGCTCTTCGAGTTCGCCGTAGGTCGGACCCCTGGACGGGGCCTTTGGATCGAGTTCTGTGTCGGATGTGATCGGTTCGCTGGCCATGGCTTCTTCGCGTTCCTAAACTCCCCTTCACCGGCCCAAGTTCCCCGTCGCCGGCATCATTTCGAGCGGAAGGGAATATCCCCGCGCCGACCCCTCGCTGTCATTCCAAGTCGACCGTGGCGGACGAGGAGTCCGCTTTTCCCGCCCGGCCAAGCCGGGTATTTACATGATCTTGCGGCCTCTGTCACGGCCTATCTCAAGATCTCCACAAATGAAAACGACGCCGACCCGATCGCCGACGTCGTTTCACAGACAGACCTGCTGCAACCGGGCCAGCCTAAGGCCCGACAATTTGCAGGACTTCATCAACAGCGAGTGTCTCGGTCATGAGAATCACAGCAGTCCACCGATTGCGAAAAGTCACGGACGCAAACTTGGTTAGTGCGGACCCGAGCACGGGTCGACAGGTGGCTGAACCTCCCCGACGACGATGTCCACAAACGAGACGATGTCCATCACGTCCACGACACCGTCACAGTTGATATCACCCCTGTTGGCGCGGGGACAAGATGGATCCTTTGGCGGTTCCTCACCGCCGCTGAACGTATAGAGGAGCAGGGAGACGAGATCCCCGATTTCGTAAGCGACACCGTTATTGTTGGCATCCCCAAGCCAGCGACAGTTGTAGGCCAGAATCGTGAAGCTCCCAGGGATCAGCACCGGACGTTTGAAGATCAATCCCGAAAGGTCCGTCAGGGTGTTGAACGACTGAGGAAGAATGGGGTCGTTCTCGAAGTAGATTGGAGTAACTTGAGGTGTTGCTGACGGAAGGACACGCCACTTCAGGCGTGCTGCAACACCCCTGCCTGCGAGAAAGAACGTGGTGTCGGGGGAGTAGGGTGCGTGCAGGAGGTCAAAGGCCCCAAAGACCATCTCCCCGAGTGATCGAACATAGCCACCGAACGCTTCGAAAGAAGCGCCGCGAAGTTGTTGCGCCTCGACCCGGAAAACCATGGCGGTATCGCCGGGGATGGTGTCGGTGAGTGGTTCGATCAGCGATGGGTCATAACGCAGTCGAAAGGTGTATCCTCCCAGCACATTCACATTGCGCAGGAAGAAATCGACGACCACCGTGTCGCCCGGCAATGCCGACGCCTCCAAAATCCGCATCGTGTCGGCATCCGAAGGGATCTGGCACAAAGCCGGTGAGGCCAGTGCAAGCCCCAGAGTTGCGAAAACCACCAGCACCGTCACGGCGCGCTTGTGAAGCGGTTGACCAACCATGGATTGCTACTCCGTTCTGCTGCCTGAATCGAACTCTGGAACCTACCAACTAGACCAACGACCACACCTGAGCATGACGCCGACACCGGTACTAAAGGCAAAATAGCCCGAGATCGCAGAATGTCAAGAGACGGTGGTCGGCTTTTTGGGGATTTCCGGCAAAACCATCGCGCTCACCGGAAAGGGGCATGTCTGTGCGAATCAACGTCTTGCGCCAGAGACGGTGCAATTCCCTTCAGTGCTCGGAATTCGTTGGCAGGAACGGTGGATGTCAAATCCGCTTCACCAATTCCCCGATCAGCGCCGACAACACCGGCTCCGCCCGGTTGGCCACGCCAATGATCGTTTCAAAATCCGTTGGGTGTAGCGCATCGGGCAGACCCATGTCCGTGATGATAGAAAACCCCGCGACCCGCGTACCCTGATGGCGCGCAACGATCACCTCCGGCACAGTGGACATGCCGACAACATCGGCGCCGATTGTGCGGAGGAAACGGTACTCAGCCCCGGTTTCCAGATTGGGTCCGGCGACGGCCACATAGACGCCCTTCTTCATAGGAACCTTCAAGTCGAGCGCGGCCCGTTCGGCGAGCCGGAGCAGATCGGGGTCGTAAGAGTGGCACATATCCGGGAAGCGCGCGCCAAGATCGTCGAGATTGGGACCGATGAGCGGATTGCCGCCGAGAAGATTGATGTGGTCCGTGATCGCCATGATGTCGCCGGCGACAAATTGCGGGTTCAGCCCGCCGCAGGCGTTGGAGACGATCAGAATCTTCACACCCAACTGATGCATCACACGCACGGGCAGCGTGATCTGTTGCATGGAGTAACCTTCGTAATAATGGAAACGTCCCTGCATCGCCACGATGGACTTTCCTGAAAGTCGCCCGAAAAGCAGCCGACCGGCATGGGACTCGACCGTCGAGCGGGGGAAATGAGTGATCGTTTCGTACCCAATGGCTTTCTCCACCTCGATGCCCTTGCCAAGCGCACCCAGGCCGCTGCCGAGAATGATGCCGACGGCCGGGGTGGCATTGGTCTGCTTGCGAATTGATGCGGCAGCTTCGTCGATCTGTTGCTTCCAATCGGTCATTGCGATCTCCTCACTGGCGTCGGGTGCGCTATCACGGTACCACAGTGGGTGCTTTCACAGATATCTCATGCGGACGAATGGAGCCACAAAGTAGGGACACGGCTTGCCGTGCCCGGGATCTCTCAGGCGGAAGGAAGAGTATCGTGAGCGGAGAGTCCACCCGCTTCCGGCCACAGCGGCTTTACCATTGGCGGGCAAGGCAAGCCGTGCTCCCACGGCCGATGCAGGAGGCACGGGCAACAGCGCACCAGCAACTCACGCTCACAGGATCTCATCCCTGAATCTGAATGCGCATCTGCCCGCCGGGGCCCGCCACTTCGCGCTCCGTCGCCACAGGACTTGCCCAGACTGGCGGGGCTTCGGGAGCGGTCCGGCCTGAGTCGGGATCAAACTCCCTTGTCATCGCCCGGAGGTGGTCCATCTGAGAGTTCAAGAGAGTGTCGATCTGCGAGATGAAGCGCGCCTTGACCACCGTCAGTTCCTCGATCTGGCGGCGCACATCCGAAAGGCTTTGATGAGTCTCGTTGGTTACGGTCTCCGCCTCGAGGCAAGCCTTGGTGATCACGCTGCTGGCTTCGGCCTCTGCCGCTTTGCGCCGGTCGCTGGCCGACTTCTGCGCATCGATCAGGGTCGTCTTGATTGTCTCTTCAATCTCACGGTACTCGTTTGTGATCTGCTCCGCGACCGCGAGGCGCTCTCTCACGCTTGCCAGGTCTGTCTGGACATGCTCCAGTTGATCGGCGAGTTCGTCGAGAAAGGCGTCCACCTGGTCGGGGTTGTAGCCAAGCACCTTGCGGCGGAATTCCTGGCCATGGATGTCTTCTGGGGTAATCGGGTGGGACTTGTTCATGGTCGTTCTTGGCGCTGGCCGGTAGCCACCGCCCCTGCCTCCAAGGCCATTATATGTGAAACCGCGCGAAAGTCACCACATAATGGATGAAAGAATAACGAGATCGAGAGTCACGGCGGCAGTGGTCACTCCCGTTCCCCAAAGATCGCACGGCCGATCCTCAGCATGTTTGATCCCTCGGCCAGCGCGACACGCCAGTCATCAGTCATGCCCATAGAGCAGTATCGCATTGCACCCCCGCGCAGATCGGTGGCGGCGAGACGGTCAAAAGCCTGACGCAGAACCCGGAACGCGCGCGCGACTGGTGCCGGCTCCGGGACAAATGGGCCGATCGTCATCAGTCCCATGATCCGCAGATGCGGCAGCGCGCCAATCTCGCTGACAAGGTCATCGGCTGCACCTGGGTCGCACCCCGATTTCTGCGGCTCGGAACTCGTATTGACTTGGATGAGAATATCCTGACGCTTGCCAGCGAGCGCTGCCCGGTGATCCAGAGCCTGGGCAAGCTCAAGACGGTCCACTGAATGGATCAAATCGAACAGGGCAACCGCATCTTTCGCCTTGTTTGATTGAAGATGCCCGACCAGATGCCATCGCAAGGCCGACACGGTTCGGACGCGGGGAATCTTGTCTTTGGCCTCTTGCACACGATTCTCGCCAAACTCCGCAAGCCCACCGGCAACAGCAGCATCGACGTACTCCGGACCAAATGTCTTGGACACCGCGACAACGGCAACGGAGTCGGCACCCCTCCCCAGATGCGCCAACTCGGCGTGTAGGGCGTCAAGGAACCGGCGAATGTTGGTTCCGATTCCTTCGGTGATCTCCATGGCGAGCATGATACGATTGGCGTACTCCCCAGACAACCAATCGAACACCGGGATACCGAACCCCTACAAAACGCGACGGCCGACCCCCTTCGGGAACCGGCCGTGCGTTCCGAGTTATCCCCTCTCAGAACTAATTCGCTGAACGCCCACCGAGATACTTCGCCAGGAATTTCTCGGATTTCCCGTAGAAATCCAAGCGGTTCTCCGGACGGGCAAATCCGTGACCTTCATCGGGATAGACGATATACTCCACGTACTGCTCGTTCCCTTTCAACGCGGCGACAATCTGCTCGGATTCCGCCTGCTTGACGCGCGGGTCGTTGGCGCCCTGCCCGATCAGCATCGGTATCTTGATCTTATTGGCAGAGAAGAGCGGTGAACGCTCCTTGAGCATCGCTTCCTCGGTCTGGGGGTCACCGACACGGGTGTAGAATAACTTCACCAGCGGCTGCCAGTACGGTGGGATCGAGGCAATCAGAGTCATGATGTTCGACGGTCCGACGATGTCCACGCCGCAGGCATACAAGTCAGGCGTGAACGCCGCGCCCGCCAGAGTGGCATATCCTCCATACGAGCCACCGTAGATGGCAACTTTCTTCGGGTCGGCATAGCCCTTGGCGATCGCCCACTTGACCGCGTCGGTCAGATCGTCCTGCATCTTCCGGCCCCACTCCTTGTCGCCGGCGTGGAGGAACTTCTTGCCGAACCCCGCCGATCCGCGGAAGTTCACCTGCAGGACAGCATATCCGCGGTTGGCCATCCATTGTACCTCAGGGTTGAATCCCCAATTATCGCGCGCCCACGGGCCCCCATGGACATTGAGGACCATCGGAAGGTTCTTCGGGTCGACACCGGCCGGAAGCGTGAGGTAGGAAGCCAGAGTCAGGCTGTCGCGGCTTTGAATTTCCACGAATTTCATCGGCGCGGTCGTGAACTCCTCCAACTTCGGCTGAACCGAAAAAAGGAGGGTCCCTTTCTTTGTCCCACGGCTGTAGGCATAATACTGCGTCGGCTTCGTATCCGATGTGGCTGTGACAAGCCAGTTCTTGTCCGCCAGGTCGCGGCTGACAATCGTAAACTCACCCGGCACAAAGCGAGCGATGGCCTCAAAATCCCCCGCAATGGCCGGATCCAGAACTTTCCAGCGTGTGCGATCGTAGTTGAAAGAGACGGCCTCTACGTGGTGCTTGGTCGGATGAATCATCACGTCGCCGACGTCGACTCTCTGGTCAGCAGCGATGACCTTCTCTTCCCCGCTTTTCAAATCAACAGACTTCAGACGGGTGACATCGGCGCCGCGTGAATCACCGACGTAGATTCCGGTTGCGTCAGGAGTGTATCCGAACGGTTGCCCCTCATCCTCGGGTCCCCAGTGGATCAAGACCTTGAAGGAGTCGGCTTCGTTGTCCCGCACCAGCAGATCGAAGCCGCCGTCCTCTGTCGCGGCGTATGCTCCGCGCACCCTGTATTGAAAATCGGGCACCCAGCCGACGATGTTGCCGGGGTTCTCACCCACCAGTTTCGAGTCCCCGGTGGTCAGGTCGATGCGGTAAAGATCCATCTTGCTCGGTTCACGCTTGTTCATCTGCACAAGCATCTCGTTGGGGAGGCCTGGCTCCAGAGCCACGATCTGCGCCTGGACATTCTCGAATGGCGTCAGATCGCGGACGCTTCCCTTGTCCAGATCGACAGCGTAGACATGCCAATTCTCGTTGCCCCCCTGATCCTGCAGGTAGAGGATGTGCTTGTTGTCCATCGCCCATGAGTGGAGGCGGATGCCGCGGAGCTTGTCGTCGGTGACGACTTTGTCATCATCTTTGCCAACCGTTTTCACCCAGACATTCAATACCCCATCCTTCGGGGCCAGATAGGACATGCGTGATCCATCAGGCGAGATCCGACCCTGCGCCCGTTCGGGATTGCCGAACAGCAGTTCTCTGGGAATCAGTGGTGGCGGTGCTGTCACCGCGTTCGCCGCCAAGCCGATGGCCGTTCCCATCGCCAGCATCATTATCCCCCATTTTCCTCTCACGACCTTGGACGTGCCCATTCACCCCTCCTTCTTCTCTGTGTGCCGGTTAGACTCCAGCAGACACTTAGACGCAAGACTCATTCGCCGGTTGCGCAATTCGCTTTCCCCTGCACCATGCGAAGACCTGAGGAAACCCAAAGCGCGTCCAATTGTAGGGACCGCAGAACCGCCCCACAAGAGCTATCCCGACGTGCCGACCGAATCGTTGGACGAGGAGCAGCACGCGGGCTGCCGGGGCATGGACCGGGCATCAAGGACCTGGGAACCGTCCTGCAGTATCAAAAAGAGACAGCCGCTCTGCTGAACGGCTCGGCTAACACTGATTCTTGCAGGAATGAAGCCCTCGCCCCCGTCCACTCTCGTGAACCAACTGGTGTAGAGGCACGGCAAGCCGTGCCCCCACAATCCCTGTCGATCATGCTCTCAATTATGATCGCAACGTCGGACGCGGCTTTCGCAGGCCTCAAGAGAATAGAAAAATCTATTTCTTCAGAACAATGGTGAATGTCTTCTTGAATCCACCGTCGCTCTCGATGTGACAAAAATAAACCCCCTCGGCGGCGACGGGGCCGTTGTTGCTCTTGCTCCTGCCATCCCAGGAGATCGTCCTCTCTCCCGCCAATAGCGTTTCGTTCAAGAGGGAGCGAACTTCCTGACCGGTCAGATCGTAGACCTTGGCCCGCACGCGCGTGTCGCTGGACAGAGTAATCGTCATCGTGACTGGTCCCTTGTCGGGATTGAACGGATTGGGAGTGATGGCCGTGACGACTTTGGGATTCACCGTGAGCGTAGCAGGAATGACAATCGAATCCCGTACAGCATCGGAGGTCGTGATCAAGATGGTGTCGCGGTACGACCCGATGGGGCGTCCGCCCAGCGAGGGTGTCACAACCAGTGTGGCCGACTGGCCGCTCGCAATGAGCCCTGACACCGGCGCTACCGCAGCCCAGTCGGGATTCGTCTCAGCCGTGAAGGTCACAGACGTTGCCGTTCCATTCGTGATTAGCAGATCCTTCGGGGATGGATCCGCGCCCCCAACTGGTGCGGCAAAGGACAGCGAACCGGGGTAGACCGTCAGGGTGTTTCCGGAATAGCGTATCCTTGCCCTTATGGCAGAAGCCAGCATGCCGCTCCTGGTTGTGTCGCCGATGATCGCGAAGGCCACAGTGACCGCGCTGTCGGATGGTATCGTAAGGGGGCCAGTGGCGATCAGATGGGAGCCGTCCCCGGCGACTTTCGGGCCAGTCACAGCAAATCCTCCCGACATGGCCCGCCATTTCTCCACATCGGTGAAACCATCGCAAGCCATACAGTCGCGATTTTGCCCATATATCTCTGTAACGTTGTCGAAATAGCGGTAAGAGGTCGTCCCAGGAGGTGTCAATACGGCCAGCCCACGAAATCGATTTCCTCCTTGTTCTTTCATCCACCCTACACCCTCGGACGCGTCGAAGCCCCCGCTATCACGCTCTGCCGCCTGCCCGCCGCCCCAAGGGAAATCCCAGTCAAAATACAACCCCGCTCGAAGACCTGTGATAGACGCTCCTGACTGATTGTGAATCGTGTACTCGGCAACCAGGTAGTTGGCATCCTCGGATGTGGTGTCCACATAGGTGCGCTGTTCGACAAAAAGGCCGATCGGGTGTTCCGCAAGCCGGTCTGAGAACGCACCACGAGTTTCTTCTGCATGTTTCACGCCCGGTTTGGCCACATCCAATCGCCCGCCTGGACTGACTTCAAAATCGACGTCAGGTTGATTGATCCAGTCGCGGGCGTTGTCGGAAACCCGGACGGAATCAGTACCGACGAGGAATGAACCCTCGAACAGAGACTGGGTGGGGTCGTTGCCGAAAATATACCCGCGTCCCCCAACGCGGGGCGCAATCCCTTCCTGGTCCAGGCCGAACATACCCATCGCGGAAACTGTGAGCTGGAAGTTCCCCGCTGTGTGCGTGAAGAGTGCGTTCGCCTGCGCTGGACCGACTTGAATGGCGCCTTTCAGTGATCGGGTGTATCCGTCACTCCCCGTGATGTCGAATCGCACGGGCAACTGCTCTCCTGGCAGAGCGCTGCTGTCGACCTCCACGATGAAGGGATTGCCGTAATTCCCCGATGTATCGCCGACGGCGGCAAAATCCCCGAAGGATGCGGTCGCGTTGCGGATAGTCAGCCGATGGTCCTCAGATACCATAATCACGCTCACGCCAGACACGGCTGGCCCTTGCGAGCGGAGTACAATTACGAGGGGCGCCGAGGTTCCGGGCCCCGGGCGGTCGTAGATGTCACGCTTGACATAAAGCGCTGGCCTGTTGTTGGCTGGCAACAGCTTCAGAGCGGCGACGAGATCAATGAATCCGTGCCCGTACGCGTTGTCCGGCCCGGGGTCACCGAGATCTCGCGCTGAATGCAATAGCGCCCATTTGATAGTGTCGACAGTCGCATTGGGATTGTACTCCCGCAGCAGTGCCACGGCCCCGGCAACGTGAGGGACCGCGAAAGACGTGCCCGTTACAGCGGCGTAGTTGTTCCCCCGATGCGTCGTGATGACCTCTTCGCCTGGTCCGACGACCTCGGGTTTGATCGTCGCGTTGTCACAGGTCGAAGGACCCCGCGACGACTGAACAGAAATCGGAAGGGATGGGATGTTGGCGTTGACCATCCCCACCGAAAAGACGTTGATCTCAGACGTATTGCGATTGCCCGGCATCCACGTACGCCGGCTATATGGGTTTCCCGAGATCACATTGCCCGCGGCGAAGATCATGGCCGCGCCGGCTGCCTCCACATTGTCAATGGCATTCCAGAACGCATGTGAGCAGGGCGCCGCCGTGTCTTCTATAATCCCCCATGAGTTGGCCACCGCGTCGGGCACATCCTCTTCGGTATTCGGATCCCCGTCCGGATCGGCCATCCATTGCATCCCCTCTATGATATCTGCACCAAGGATGCCGGCGCCTATCTCGGCCGCCGAAATCCATTGGGCATCGAAGCAGACACCGAAGGTATCGGCGCTGAGGATCTCACCTCTGGCCACCATGATTCCCATAACCCAAGTACCATGATCTGGAGCGTTGTCTTCGCCAGGAAAGATGTGAGGGAGGGTATCATCGCTGGTGGGGTTAAACCAACTCTCACGCACGGAATAGCCATTGTGTCCACGCCATCTCCCTGAGAGATCCAGGTGCCTGCCATCCACACCGGTATCGATGGAACCGACGAGGCGACCCTTGCCTGTGTATCCCATCCTCCAGAGTGAGTCGGCCCTGATCGCACGCAGCCCAGGCTGAGCGATTCCAACTCCATCGGGAGGGGTTACCTCTTCGCGGGAGCCGAGAGGGGTGACCAGAGTCACCGCTGGATACAGTATGACCTCCTCGACGTCCGCGCGGCTCGCCACCTCGGCGATCGCAGAGGGTGTCATGCGCGCCGTAATCACGTTGTCGATCCAGTAATTCTTTACCTCCGTGACCCGTCCTGCGAAATCGGGGGAAGCCAGAGCACTCAGAATGGGTGGTTGTGTCGCATCGGCCGTCGCCCGCAGTGCCGTGACCGCCGCATGATGCTGCTCGGCGCGGGTAGCGTACTGCACGGCGACCTGCCGCTTGAGCGCAGAACCAAGCAACGTGCCGAACGGACGAATGATGACCGGCACGAGATCGTCCGGTCCGGAGACAAGCAGACGCCGCTCCAAAGTGGGCTCGATTGCGCCGGCCCAGGCCGGCAAGGGAACTGCCAAGGCCACAGTGAACGCGACAGCAGCAAACAGAAGTACCAGGGCAATCCTACTTCGCATGACAGTCTCTCCATCTTGGGCAGCGGAGCGCTCTTGATAAGGGTCCACAAGCACCCATAATTGACGACATCCCTTTCATTGTATTTCGGCACCGGCGACTCGCCCATCCATGCGCGCAAGCGGGCAAGTCGCGGCCAAAATAAGCCAAACGGGGTGGGAAAACAGGCCATTTCGTCGCAATCACCTCCGCGAGTGGCTGCCCGCGAGGTCACATTCTGCATTCGCTTTATACCCGGCCCGGCTGGGGACGACCAGAGACGCAGGCATCAATTGCGACAGAAGCCATCTGCGGTGCACCTTCCAGATGCAGAAGCGAGGCGAATGTCCTGTTTGGCGGCGGTCGAATCACTTATGTTAGGCTACCGCGGCCCGTGGGAGTCTGTTCTTTGTCCGTCGAATCCGCGGTGTTTGCAGGCCAGGAACTTGCGAAATTGGAGTTCCTTCATGGAGACATAAATGCCCAGAAGACAGTCTCTCAAGCGGCGCCCTGTTGCCATTGACGACATCGCACGAATCAAATTTGTGCGCGCGCCCGCGTTGTCACCTGACGAAACGTCAGTTTGCTTCACCGTCGAAAGCGTGGCAGACGACCGGAAGAAGTACTTGTCGCATCTGTGGCGGTGCAATACTGACGGGAGCGGGCTGCGTCAGTTGAGCTTTGGCGAGCGCAACGACTCGTCTCCGCTGTTTTCGCCCGATGGCCGCTGGATCGCGTTCCTCTCCAAACGAGGTGACCATCCCGGCATCCATCTTTTGTCCACGGACGGCGGCGAATCGCACCCCTTGGTGGAGAAGGACGGCACCTTCGTCTGGCTGAGCTTCACGCCCGATTCGCGGACTGTTGTCTGTGCGTTTCGACAGAACGATCCGATCCCAACCTCAGGATCAGCCCAAAAGGGGAAGGAACCCGAGAAGAAACCGAAGCGGGAAGCCCCGGTTTACCGGCATATCACGCGCCTCTTCTACCGTTACGATGGGGAGGGCTACAATCCCAAAGACGGGTTCCACATCTGGGCCTTCGATATCGCAACCGGCAAGGGGCGGCAACTGACCCAGGGACGGTTCAACGAGACCAACCCGACCGTCTCGCCCGACGGGAAGCTCATCGCATTCGTATCGAATCACCGTCCGGACCCCGATCGCGATCCCTTGCGGCAGGACCTCTTCCTGGTGCCGGTTGCGGGTGGGCCCGTCCGGCGCGTTCCCACTCCCCCCGGCCCGGTCGACTTACCGTCGTTCTCCCCTGACGGTCACCTGATCGCGTACTACGCTCATACGGAACCGGATGCGCCATGGAGCACGGTCCCGATGCACGTGTGGGTGGTCGGATTGAGCGGCAAGCCCGCAGCCCGGGATCTGACCCCGACTTTTGATCGTGAGCCCCTCGACGTGACACTCTCCGACACGGGAGAGGGATTCAACGCCATCACACCGCAATGGTCCCCCGACGGGAAGACCATCACGATCTTGGTTTCCGAAACGGGTGCGTCGCAACTGTACCGGCTATCTGCTCGCGGTGGCCTGCCGAAGCCGCTCTTCACGGCCAAATGTCATGTGCAGTCCGCCGCGTTCGGGAAACATGGGCGACGAGCGGCTTTGCTGCTCGCCGACACCACGCATCCGGGGGAGATCGCGATCGTCGATATTGGTCGGCCATCTGTGCCGAAGACCATCACTGGTCTCAACAGCGCCTGGCTGAAGACAGTTGCCATTGCCAAACCCCAAGAGGTCTGGTTCACATCGACCGGCAAAACACGCGTCCAAGGCTGGGTGCTCAAACCACCGAGCTTCCGCCGGGGACGGCGGTACCCGGGGATTGTCGAGATTCACGGCGGCCCAAATGCACAGTACGGTTACACGTTCTTCCACGAAATGCAACTCCTCGCCGCTCGCGGGTACGTCGTTTTCTACTGCAATCCGCGCGGCTCGCAGGGACGGGGGAAAGATTTCAGCGCCGCGATCGTTAACGCTTGGGGGACCGTCGACTACGAAGATATCATGGCCGGAGCAGACTGGTTCTTCGCCCAGCCATATGTCGATCCCAAGCGCGCCGGCGTCACGGGGGGCTCGTACGGGGGCTACATGACCAATTGGATCGTCGGGCACACGCGCCGCTTCAAAGCCGCGGTGACCCAGCGATCCGTCGTCTCGTTAAAGTCGTTTTATGGCACATCTGACCTTGGGTGGAACGATGACCGCGAATTCGGCGGGCCGCCCTGGAAGAACCCGGAAGGTTATGAGCGGATGTCCCCGCTGACCTATGCGAAAGACGTCCGCACCCCACTCTTGATTCTCCACAATGAAAACGATTACCGTTGTTTAATTGAGCAAGCCGAGCAGTTGTACACAACGCTGAAGGTGATGGGCAAGAAGGTCGAAATGGTACGGTTCCCTGAAGAATTCCACGGGCTGTCACGGCATGGGCGACCCGATCGACGTATCGCAAGGTTAGAGCACATTTTACGTTGGTTTCACAAGTACCTGTCGAGATAATGCCTTGAAAACAAGCATGATCACCGCGCAACCTTACCACCGTCGCGCACGTATCACGGATCAGTATGGAGGAGCCGGGTGTCCTGAGATCCCGGTACGTTGACCAACTTGACGTGCCCCTGCAACACGGGGACAACATTTGGGAGGGTTTCATGAAGTTCGCATCACGATTTGGCTTGGTGGCCGTCGCCACCGTCGTCGCAGTCACCACACTTTCGTGTACATCACAAAGTCCAAGCGGGCCAGCACAGACTGACCAGTCTCTTCAAAGGGGCATCGGTGGATACTACCCACCCCCAGATGCGTATGACTCCGACGATCCGATGGTCTCCGACACTTGCCAACTCTCGCTGGTTGATCCCGCAGCCGAGATCCTGTGCAACACGCTCCCTTTCAGTCTCTCCTGTGAGAACATGAGTGCGGCGAGCGTCTCCGTCACGCGTTCCGTTTACAGCCGGCTTGGCTGCCTTACCAGGGTCGAGGGAAGGGTTTACTTCAGTGACAAGGGCCACGGCTACACCTTCGAGATACAGATCTACCGCACAACCGGCTGTGCCAGGAACGGCGGATACATCAAGGTTTGCAGTCCATGGCTCGGCACATGCAAATGGCTCCGCCTGCCAGCGATTACGTCCGTAGGCACGGTCTCCGGCCAGACGGCCAACTGAGGATCATCACTCCCTGAGTGAAGTAGAGTCAGATCGTGTTCCAACCGGGAGGTGAGATTTTCGCCTCCCGGTTCTTTATGCGATTGCGGGGAACCTGCTCGAAACGATTCTGCCAGAGCCACTTGAAGTTCAAATACCGATTGCTTTTTGGCGATGCCGCTCTTACCATTGCACACGTGTCTGTGGCATCGACCGGGGAGGATCATGATCCGTCAGATGGTTAAGTCGAATTGGTTAAGAGGGTTGGCGCTGCTGTCAATCGCCTTGCTGGCGATGTCTTCGTGCGCGCCGAACGAGAATGTGATTCGCATCGGAGTGTTCAACTCCCTCACCGGGGGAACCGCGACGTTCGGGATTTCTTCCACGAATGGAATCAAGATGGCCGTCGACGAATGGAATGCCCGCGGCGGAATCTTGGGGAAGCAAATCCAATTGATCGTAGAAGATGACCAAAGCAAGCCCGAAGAAGCAGCGATGGTGGTAACCAAGTTGATCAATCAGAACCGCGTGGTTGGCATCTTGGGTGAAGTCGCTTCTTCTCGAACACTCGCCGGTGCCCCGATCGCTCAAAAGGCGGGAATCCCACTGATCACTCCAGCCTCGACCAATCCCAAGGTCACACGTGTCGGCGATTTCATCTTTCGTGTCTGCTTCACCGATTCATTTCAGGGGGCGGTTTGTGCCCGCTTTGCCGTCCAGCGTCTTGGCTTGAAGCGTCTGGCTATCCTCAAGGACGTGAAGAACGAATACAGCATGGGGCTGGCCAACTACTTCAGAAAGAACGCCGAACTGCTGGGCGGTCAAATCGTCACGGAAGAGTCCTACTCCGAGGGCGACACGGACTTTCGCGCCCAAATCACCACCATGAAAGGCGCCAACCCCGAAGTCATCTTCATCCCGGGGTACTACACCGAGGCGGGCCTGATTGCCAAACAGGTGGCCGAGCAGAACATGAACGTTCGTCTGATCGGCGGCGACGGCTGGGATTCTCCACGCACAGTGGAAATCGGCGGCGCGGCGGTCGAAGGGGCCTTCTTCTGCAACCATTACTCGGCCGAGGACACCAGCCAGATGGTCCGGACATTCGTCGCAGCACATGTGAAGAAGTACGGGTACGTCCCCGACGCCATGGCCCCACTGTCCTATGACGCCGCCGAGCTGCTTTTCACTGCGATTCAGAAGGCCGGCTCGACCGAGGGAACCAAGATTCGGGATGCGATCTCCCAAACACGCGACTTCCCCGGCGTCTGCGGCAACATCACGATCGACGCGGAGCGCAACGCGCGCAAGGCGGCAGTCATGCTGCAGATCAATCAGGGTAAGCTCAAAATCTACGACGTCATCCAACCTTAACGCGACCGGCGGGCCCCGTCTTGGCGCAGTTTGTTCAGCAACTGGTCAATGGGCTGTCCCTGGGGGCGATCTATGCGCTGATCGCGCTGGGGTACACGATGGTCTATGGCATCCTGCGGCTGATCAACTTCGCCCACGGCGATGTCTACATGGTCGGCGCTTTCGTCGGGTATTACCTGGGACGGATGCTGAATGCGGGCTCCGCTTCCGCGCCGCCCTCGGCATGGAACTTCTTTCTCGTGCTGGGTGGCAGTATGGCCGCCTGCGCGCTCTTGGGTTTCATTCTTGAACGGACTGCCTATCGCCCCCTGCGGCGGGCGCCACGGCTCAATGCGCTCATCACGGCCATCGGTATCTCGCTGCTGTTGGAGAACCTCGGCCAGTTGATTTTCGGGGCCGATCCCAAGGATTTTCCGACCCTTATCGAGCGCACCTCTTACTCGGTTGGCATTGTGGTCTTTTCCAACATCCAATTGATCGTCATTGCCACGTCGGTCATCCTGATGCTTGGACTCCAGTACATCGTGCACCGCACGAAGATGGGTACCGCGATGCGCGCGGTTTCATTCTCGCATGACGCATCCGGACTGATGGGAGTCAACATCAACCGGGTGATCTCATTCACTTTCGTCCTGGGATCGGCGCTGGCAGCCGCGGCCGGCATTCTGGTCGGGCTCTATAACCCAAAGATCGACCCGCTAATGGGCATCATGCCCGGACTGAAGGCGTTCGTGGCGGCGGTTCTCGGGGGAATCGGCAACATCCCAGGCGCGATCGTCGGGGGACTGATCATGGGGGTTGCTGAGACTCTCACGGTCGGGTATCTATCCTCGACCTACCGCGATGCCATCACCTTTGTCATCTTGGTCGGCGTTCTTCTCTTCCGTCCCACCGGGCTCTTCGGCACCACGGCCCGCGCGAAAGTCTGATGCATGAAATCGCGCAGTGTGACAAGGACTCTGCTCTTCTCCCTTCTGTACCTTGTGATCCTGGCGGTGCTGGGCAGAACTCTTATACCGTTCATCGGTCCCTACTACACGCAGGTGCTGATCTTCATCGGCATCAACATTACACTGGCGGTCAGTCTCAACCTGATCCTCGGTTTCGCCGGCCAGTTCTCCATCGGCCATGCCGGCTTTATGGCCTTGGGCGGATATACGTCGGCGGCAATCTCGTTCTACTTTCTGGGGCCGCTTCTGGCACAGTTGGGCACGGACGGTGTCCTCGGTACGGTCGGTGAGCCCGCCGCGCTTGCTGTCGCTCTCCTTTCTGGAGGAATCGCGGCGGCGATCGCCGGTCTCCTGGTCGGGATACCAACACTTCGATTGCGAGGAGACTACCTGGCCATCGCAACACTCGGCATGGGCGAGATCATCCGTGTCGTGATCCTCAACACTGATTTCGTCGGCGGCGCACGCGGGTTCACCGACATCCCGCGCTGGACCACGTTCACCTGGGTGTTTCTCGTGGCTGGCCTTTGTGTGCTGGTTGTGCGCAATCTCATCGCATCCACCATGGGCCGGGCGCTGATCGCAGTGCGTGAGGACGAGGATGCCGCCGCTGCAATGGGAATCAATACGACCCGATACAAAGTATTCGCGTTCGTTTTGGGTGCGTTCTTCGCCGGTGTGGCCGGAGGGCTGCAGGCGCATTACCTGCAATATCTGCACACGAACTCATTCACTTTCCTCCGGTCGATCGAGATCGTGGTGTTCGTAATTCTGGGCGGAGGCGGCAGTATTACCGGCAGCGTGATCGCGGCTTCGGTGCTGACCATCCTGCCGGAGGCTCTGCGTGGCGCCGAGTCGTGGCGCATGGTGATCTACTCGGCACTGCTTGTGATCATGATGCTGACACGACCGCAGGGGTTGATGGGCGGCCGGGAATTCCAATGGAGTTGGTTGATACCCAGATGGCGAAAACAGTGAACGGGGCCCCAGTCGTTCTGGAGTTCCGTCATGCCACGCTGTCGTTCGGCGGGCTGCGAGCCATTCAGGATGTCTCACTGCATGTCGGCAAGGGCGAGCTTGTCGGCCTCATTGGCCCCAACGGTGCCGGCAAGACGACGCTTTTCAACATGGCCACAGGCGCCTACAACCCCGACAGCGGAGAAATCCTCTTTGAAGGTCACAACATCGCCGGCATGGCTCCGTACCGCATCAACCGGCTTGGGATCGCTCGCACGTTTCAGAACATCCGCTTGTGGGGCCAGATGACCGTGCTGGACAACATCCGCGCGGCCATGCATCAGCGAGTCCGGACCACGCTCTGGCAGGTGGTCGCCGCGGGCTCCATCCATGCTGAGGACGAGGACCGTGTGCTCGACGAGGCGCGTGAGCTTCTTGCCTATCTCGACCTCACCCGGGTTGAGCAGGAACGCGCCAAGAACCTGCCTTATGGCGAACAACGACGTCTGGAGATTGCAAGAGCGCTGGCCACTCAGCCCACGCTCATCCTTCTCGATGAGCCGGCCGCAGGAATGAACACCGGAGAAAAGATCAAGCTGATGGACCTGATCCGGCGGCTGCAGACCGAACGCCACCTGACCGTCCTGTTGATCGAGCACGATATGAAAGTTGTGATGGGAATCTGCGAACGTGTGGCTGTGCTCGACCACGGCGAGAAGATTGCCGAAGGCCGGCCGGAGGAGATTCAAAGGAATCCTCAGGTCATCGAGGCTTATTTGGGCGAGGCCCCGCCCACGAGCTGACGCGACTGCGCAAGACGCCGTGTGTTTGGAAACGCCATGAGTACCCTGCTGCAAATCGACAACCTGCACGTCTCCTACGGCGCCATTCGTGCCCTCAGAGGAATCTCCTTCACGGTGGATCGTGGCGCGATCGTGACACTGATCGGTGCCAACGGCGCCGGTAAGACCACGCTGCTGCGCACCATCAGTGGACTGCTGAAAAGCAAGCAAGGACAGATCCTCTATTGGCCGGAGGGCAATGGCGACGGGAGTGAGCCGTGCCGCCTGTCTGATCTCGCCCCGCACGAGGTCGTTCGACGCGGTATCGCGCAAGTACCCGAAGGACGCATCATTTTCGCCAATTTGTCGGTCAAAGAGAATCTTCAAATGGGAGCGTTCACTCGCTCGGACAAGGCCGCGATCGCTCAGGACTTGGACTATGTAATGACTCTCTTCCCGCGATTGGCCGAACGGATCCGTCAGAATGCCGGGACACTGTCCGGCGGCGAGCAGCAGATGCTGGCGATCGGACGCGCCCTGATGAGCCGTCCCAAGTTGATGTTGCTCGACGAGCCGTCGCTTGGCCTATCCCCCGTGCTCGTTCAAACCGTCTTCTCCACCATTCGCCAGATCAACGCCAACGGCACGACCATCCTGCTGGTCGAACAAAACGCCCACATGGCATTGACCACCGCGCAGACCGGCTTTGTCATGGAAACCGGGACAATTGCCCTGTCGGGACCGTGCGCCGACCTTCTGCACTCCGACGAAGTTCGCCGGACGTACTTGGGCGAAAGTTAGAGTTCTTAATCCAGAGTTAGGGCAACGGAAGCTGCACGGTCAGTGGTGCTTGTAAAGCACGTGCTGGGCTTCGGTCTGCTCGAAGTTGTAGACGTTGAGCCGAACGTCGCCTGACCCACCGTAGAAGCGGTCATATTGGTGCGCAATGGGGGAAAGATCGAAACGCACGGTTTCGTGCATCAACGCCTTGCAATTATCACCGCGGGCGTCGTGAAACAAGTAGAGGTTTGCCTGCACCGGCATGGACTCCGCGAATGATGAGGGGCTCATGAATAACAGAAGGTTGTGCTCATTGCATCCGCCCCCGTACTTCACCGTGAAGGACAGGATATCACCGGTCAGGGACAGAGACTCGAGCACAAACGCGTCTTTCCGGAAGTTCGCCACTGACTGATCCACAATCCGAACGGGGACAACTCCCGGACTGCCGTGGCACCACTCTTTGGCGTATGGATTCATACGTCGAACGCTGGAACAGAAATCCGACCACCATACGGGAGGGGTCTCGCCTGAACCGGTGGAATCGACATCATATCGCCCTGCATGGGAGACGCCATTCTCTGTCGAGTAGAAACACCAAAAAGCGATGCTGTCGGGCCAGAAGAGCAACTGATGCGGATACCCTCGCTGGAAAGCGTACACAAGCGTATCTCCGCCGAGACGCCCAGGCGTGATCTGAGTGAGCCACCATCCGCCAAACGCAGCCCCTGCGTACATACCGATTCCGAACACCTGGGGAACCCGCTCATACGCCTCGGCCAGTCGTTCCGAATGAAGGCGCCCTGGGAAAGTCGCTCTCAAATACGTTGAATCGAAGATGGGATGGTACAGAGCATTCAGTGAGTCCCACAACGGGCTGGCGTGGTTCTGCAACTCCTCCCGACCGAACGGACCCAAGTCAAACAGGAGCACACCGGGCTGCCAGGGGGATGTAAACGTGATGGAATCGAGGACTGAGAGACTGTCAGAGTCTTCTCGGATCATCTGAAGATCACCGTGAATGCGCTCGTACAGATCCATCGGCGCCTCGATCTCACCGGAAAACCAGAGCGCCATGACCTCAGCTTCTTCGTCGGCGAGCGGGGTCAGCCGCAGACCCGAAGGCTTCGGGTTCGCTACCTTCTCGGGACCACAGCCAGGAAAGAGATTGCCCGCCGCAATCAATCCGGCGAGAATCGACAGAAACACGCGAATTCTCATAACACTCCAGACGTGTCAGGGGAGGAGCACCAATTGTCAGGCAGCAACCAGTGTGGATTCAGCTTCTCTACCACAGGGCAGAAATCACGCCACCAGGCTGGGGCGTCTTTGCAGGAGCCATCGTCTGCCTGTTGGTACACTCCCGCATAGCTGATCGCCTGGCGAGTCGAGTAGAAGCACCAAAATGTGTTGGTGACGGTCATTTCGTCTGGAAATCCGCCACCTCGCTGAAATGAATACGTCAGCGTGTCGCCGCCGAGACTACCCGGATAAACGTACCGGCGCCACCCGGAGAACGACCCTACGTGATTGGGCTCTGCCCACCGGACACCTGGAACTTGGGCGTACGCCTCCGCTAAGCGTTCAGGGTTCAGTCTTCCGGGGAAATGCGGCCAATACGTGTGGCCGTCCTCTGACTCAGCTATCTCAGGATGGTAAAGCGCATTCAGCGAATCCCACACGGGGCTCTCGTGGTTATCGAGTCGTGCACGTGAAACTGAATCGACCGACATGGCGATCATGCTGGGCACCCAGGGGGCGATGAAAGTGAGTGACTCGAAATGCGCGACGTTGAAGGAACTCTCCCGGATCTTCTTCAGATCGCTTCGAATCCGCTCGTACAGATCCATCGGCGCCTCGATCTCGCCGGACAGCCAGAGCGCCATGCACTCAGCCTCTTCGTCGGGAAGCGGGGACAGCCGGAGGCCCGCCGGTTTCGGCTGGGTCACTTTCTCTTCGCCGCAGCCTGCGACAAGAACCAGGGCCAGAACCAGAACACATGCATGTATCGACCGGCTTCGAATCATCTCATCTTCCCGACCCGTCGCCCCGTTGTGGGCGGAACTCATCCTACTTGGGATCGACAATTGATCCCATGAATAGAATCGTCCCCGTCTGGTTGTCGCGGATCGCAAAGAAGAATGGGCGGTCAACGATGAACCGGAACCGTTCCGGCTCCACTCTGATGGACGTGACCCCCATCTCCACGGACGTGACTGCCGCAGCCTCGGTTCCCTCTTCATTGACATCGACGAAGGTCTTGTGCTTGACCTTGCTGATGTAGACGTTCTGCGCGGCAGTGATCGGGAACATCTTGCCGAAATTCGCCCGCCCGCCGTCGAACGCGATCCCCATCCCCAAGGCGGCGAGTACACTGTTCAAGTTCGCCTCATATTCGAGCTTGAAACGTGGCAGGGCGATATCGCCTTCCCTCGTCTGGAACTGAGACATACACCGGCTCCAGCTATCGGCATTCAGACCCCGCTGAAACTCAACCAGACTTGATCCCTCGTCTGGCAGGAAGATGTACATCCCCAATCGCCCTTTGCCGTAGGGGAGGCTCACGGCCTGGAAGTTGCCGCCTTGCAGGTAGGGGTACTCGCCGGATTGATGCATCAACGGCAGCATCTTCCTGCTGCCGCTCAGTGGCGTGAATGGGCCGTCAGAAGTGCGCGCCTTGTCGAACTCACGGGTCCACGCACCTTTGAAGTAAATCGCGTTGATGAGGAACAGAATCGTGGAAGAATCGATTGGTGCATCGACAATCTGCTTGATCTTGCCCTTCGTGTTGTCGCTCACCCAGCCATTGATCGTAGGGGCCGCGCCAGGGTCATCGAAATCGAGATTCGTAACGCGCGCCTCGTAGAAATCTTTATTCCTCTGCATGAAATCAGGTTCGAACGGGAGCCCCTCACGCGCCCACAGAGAATTGGCAATGGTCAGTGTCACGCCCGAGTCGGGATTCTCGAGCATCTTCTTCAACGCCAGATTGGCGCGGTTGACCTCATCCAGATTCATCCCCTGTAGCTCCAGGGTGCTGGCCATGGCGTCTTTGGTCGTGCTGTCGGCGCCATTGTAGGTCATCGCCAGGGCGATGGCGACGCTCGGCGCGGAGATGAAGATATTCTTCCCCGCATCCGATTTGGCCAACTCGCCGAACATCTTGAAGCCGAACCGGGTATTCGCCGCCACAAGGCGGTCATCAATCACTGTGCCAGTCTTCTCGGTCTTCCCCGTGGAATCCGTCTTCGACACAGCAGGATTCTCCTGGCACCCAACAATCAGCAGGGCACCGACGAACAGGCAGGCCAATCGACGCATGATACGCAACTCCCTTCTCCATCAATGACATTCGGCAAGCATCGCACAGACCAATATAGCATTTCATCACTGACTGGCGACCGGAACCAACGATTTTAAGAAGTGCTCAATGTCGGCCAGACTCTTACGATACCCCTCCGTTGACGAGGCGCATGGATAGGGGACCTCGATCCGCCCATCAAACTCATATCGCGTAATCAGGCAGGGATCGCAAAGGGAATTTAACACATGCGGTTCCACCGGCACCGCGGCCAGGAGCCTGTAGAGCTCAGCGGCTTGGGCGGGAGTGAGTACACATGGCTCGAACAGCGCCTCCACCAGGCAGCGCCCCATCAAACGCGAAAGCCCGATGCAGCTATCTCGCAGAGAATCACCCGTCACGAGGATGGAACCCGTCACCGTGTGGGTCCCCGCAGCATTCCGCCAGACAGTCGCCTTGAAGATCTCATCCATCCGAGGACAGAAACCAAGCCCAGACAGACGGGACAACCTCAGGACTGGGTCGCCCAGGCCGGGGTCGGGTTTGGTCGGACGCCCGTGACACCCCGTCAGCAGTAGAAGGACAAAGCTCAGATTCAAATAGCGGCGCATGAGGCTACACCCCACCATCGCATGAGGGGCGCAACAAACGAGTCTGAGGGCCCCGCATTGTTCACTGGTATTACCCGCAAGGCGAGACACTATTCCCGCATTTTGTGAAAGCACACGAGCGCCCCCGGATGCATGAGTCATTGTGGTTGAGCGAGTTACGATTCGATGAAACCGATACTCATTGCCGACCAGCCGAATTGAGATGCTAAACAGATGTACCTTCAGATCCTGAGGTGCAGGCGCTGCGAAGAAGAGACCGGGCAACAGCGTCCGGCCCTGCCGGACTCCAGTTCCAACGGGAGCGGGTCGAACCTCTTGGTCCTCCCTTCGATATCACAGCGACGAGAAGGCATTTGATCGGACAGCCCGGACTGCATCACAGCGACCCACCTTCACTTTGGCGGCGCCGTTTTCAGTATCCGGTTGATCGCTGTCGAATCAGTTGGCAGCAAACCAGCGGGTACCAGACGCGGCACAAGCTGGAGCCAGCGGCGCTCCTTGGCGAACACACGGCCGAAGATGGGCAGCGACTGGTCCACCCGACCGGAATTGGCAAGCGTCACCGCGTGCCAGAATGGCAGCTCCATGATGTGCGGGGCCATTTTCTCAGCGGTGCCGTAGGCCACGGCGGCGCTATCCCATTGCTTCTTCTCCGAGTACACATCTCCGCGGTTCATCCAATCATACGCTTCGTTCAGATGGTAAACGCGCACCAGTTCACTGACCGGATCGGGATGATCTTCCACCCGCAATTCGACCAGCCTTCCCTGCCAGGGCTTGTCATGGCGCTGTCCGTCGACAATCACAATCGCCGCGGACTGCCGCCCACGGATGTCGCCGCCTTCACCCTCGGCGGCACGCAATGCGGCCAAGAGGCGCTGGCCCAATGTCCCTTTGGTTTCCGTGTAGGCTTTGGCCATCGCCTTGGGCACAGTCGAGTCGGCCATCAGGTTTGCCTGAACTGAGAACCCCGGCCCGGTGATGTGCGAAGCGTAGGCGACGCACTTGTTTCCCGTGTTCGCCGCCACATTCCCTTTGGCATCGACAACTGCCACTTGACGCACCTCGCGCCCCGAGTCGGCGGCCAGCATCGCAGCCAGCGCCTGTTGCGGAGTCTCCCCAGCCCGCAACCGGTCCAAGCCGTCAGGCCCGTACTCGATCTTCACGAACGATTGCGTGGCAATCGCTCCAACCCCCGATTCAGCCCACGGCACAACCGGTCCCACCGAGAACCAGTGCGACTGCACCGCCACGCCCATCTGCCCAGTCACCGAATCCCGCGCCACGATCGAGAACGTTGATACCGGTCTCAGCGAGGAGGCATTCCCCACTACGACCAGAAATCCTGCCACCGGGACCAGCGTGACCGCGCCAAGTATCCATCCCTGTCTCACCGCTCACCTCCCATCCTGGGTGATTCTTCTTCGATAGAATCCGCCACAAGATGGTGATTCTCCATCCGCGCAGCAAGCAGACTTGGCTCCGCCCGCCAATTGGTTCACGCGGAAGGCATCATTCTCGTTCCTCCTCTCATTCCCGCGAAAGGGAGTGTTGAAAAAGGCCGGACCCGCCGCGGCCCGCCTGCGGCGGGTCCAGCCTACCGGGACTTGATTTCTCAGTAGGACGGACACTCCTGTCCGTCCTTCAAAGCCGTGCTTGCACGGTTTTTTCAACACTCCCGAAAGCGGGAATCCACCCGCGCGGGCCTGACAGTAAGGATCGCCGTGTTGCAGCCCGCCTGAGGGCGGGTCAGCTCCATTCCGTGAGTCTTCGACACAAGGACTGACGGCCGCATTCTTCGAATGCTGTTATTGCAGTGGTTCAAGAATGTTACGAGGCCGCCGCTGGTTCCGGATTTTCTTCCGTTTGATAGACAACCGCGATGTACTCGTGGATGTTGATATTCTCAGTTTTCGCGTCCAGGACTTCTGCGATGTGCAGGTTCTCTTCGTCCGTGGTCTTTTCGTGTCCGGCCAAACGAACTTCACGCCGGGTTGGCGTGCCGCTGGGGTCACGAATGACAAGGACCTCGGGTGCGAATGGATCTCCCGCGGCGTTGCGGGTGACCACGGCGATGCTGTTATCGGACAGCTTCGCCACAGTGCCGACCGGGAAGATACCCAGCACGTGAATGAAGGCCTTCATGATCAGGGGATCATACCATTCCTTTGCCTTGTAGATGATGCGCCGCATTGCGTCGTCGGGAGATGTCCTTGTTTTCTGATACACCCGTCCCGATGTCATGGCATCGAAGACATCGCACAGCATGATGATTCGCGAGAAAAGGTGCAGTACTCGCGGCCGGGTGAGCGCTGGGTAGCCGGTTCCGTCCATCCGGAGATGGTGCTCGAACGCACCGGCCATCGCCAGTCCGATCTGCGCATCGATCTGGCGCATCTTGGCCAGGGTCAGTGCGCCCAAAACCGGGTGCTGCCGGATCTGTCTCCAGTCGTTCTCGTCGAATTCCGCGGGCTTGTTAATCAGATCTTGTGGCAGCTTCACTTTGCCGATGTCGTGAAACAACGCTGTCAGTCCGAGCTGCGTCAGGCGCGCGCGGTCCAGACCGAGCCGGATTCCGACGGCTATAGAGTAGATGGCCACATTCACGGAGTGGTAATACGTATACTCGTCGAAATCCTTCAGTGTCGTGAATTCCAGCAGCGTTTCTTCGTCGTTCGCGATCTGATCGATCAACTGGTGCACCACCCGGCGCGTCGCCGACGCATCGAAGGAATTGCGGTCACGTACCCTTTCCCAGAACTCCTGGACCACCGACTCCGAGCGCTGAAAAAGCGCCTGGGCGCGTTTTCTTCGCAGCGCTCGCGGGTCCGCGTTTGCCGAATGATCGCTGATGAGCGTGCCGCTGCTCTTGGACGAAAGCGGCTCGATCGCGATGCCCTCGATGTTCAGGTTTGACCATACCTCGTGCAAGGCCGCATAAGGATCGGCGGCGCGTGTGTCGGCGTGGGCGAGTACCACCAGGGCCTGGTCGATCGCGGCTGCGGGCGCGGCCGCACTGATCCTGATGCCTCCAAGCCTGAGATCGTCGAAACGGGAAGCGAGGGCGCGTCCGAAAGAAAACTCCCGGTCATAATTGAGGCGATTGCCGTTGAAGAAAAAGTAATCGTTCTGGTAGACAATCTCGCAATTCTCCCTGGTCGCGAAGATGGTCTCGAGTGCGGCAAGGAGTTCCCGGCGGCGGGCTACATAAACACTATTGTTCTCCTCATACACCGCGACCGCTTTCCAGGCGGCATGAAGTGCCTTAAGCGCCCCGAGGGCCACCGCGGTCGGCTCGCCGGACAGGGAGGCTCTGGTATCTTCGGTCTGCCGGATCATGCTGGTGCTTCCTCATCCGAGTCGTTGCTGGCAATTGCCTGGTTGTCTTGCGAGTGGGCGCGCCGGTTCAGCGCCGCCCGCGCGGCCTGGGCAATCTCCCGGTTGCGGTGGCGTGCCAGGATCTCGAGTTCCGCCTGTACCTCGCTGTTGCGGCAAAGCCCTAGAGCCTCGATGGCCGCAAGTTTGACGGGAAACCACCGGCGCGCGAACCATGTCGATCGTTTGGTCAGACGCATCAGGTGAGGCGTGGCCGCCGGTCCGCCCGCGCGTGCGAATGCCATCAGCAGTTCGCGGACCTCGTCGCGTTCCTGCTCTGCAAGTCCGGAATCTTCGACCCTTCGCTTCAATTCCACGAGGCAGGCAGCGCTGTGTTCGGTTCCGACCGCGCGCAGAGCACGCATCCGGAGATCCAAATCCGGGTCATTGAGGAACGACATCAGGATGCGAGTAGCCTCAAGCCCCCCGATCCGTTTGAGAGCCCGCAGTGTTTCGATGCGGACCCGCCGATCCTGGTGCCCGGCCGGCTTGCGCAGATAACCAACCGCCTTCTCCTGTCCAATTTCGCCCAGCACCATGGCGACGTTCCGCACAACGTACCAGCGTTTGTCGTAGATGAAGCCACCGATCAGATCCAGGCCGTCTCCGCCGCGCGCCGATAGGAAGCTGCAAACCATCTTGCGCGCCTTCCTGTGCTCCAGATTGCACAGCATCGCCGTGATCGGTTTCAGCGCGCCGACGCCGAACAGTTCGAGAAATGCCCGCACATCTCCCAGATCGATCTCGGAATTGCTGTTCAGATACCGGGCCAGACGTTCGAAGTGCCGTGGCTCGGCGGCGTACGAAAGTGCCTGCTGCAGCCGTTGTGTAACATTTGCAGTCGCGTCGGGTGGTGAGGACCGCCAGCCTTCGAGGATTGTCCGGGCCATGTCCCAGGCGTCGGCTTGAACGCATCGATCGTATTGTTTCTCCGTCAGCGCGAGCGCCTCTTCGCTCAGAAGCGGGCTGTTACTGCCTCGCGTTATCTCAAACAGGATTTCCAGTCCCAACTGCTCTCCGGCGCGGGGCGATTCAATACTCGCCAGCGACGCAACTTGAGCCTGTTCCTCATCGCTGAGCTCGCCCGTGTTGCCGAACACTTGCATGACATAGCGGAAGCGTTCGAGTTGAGTGCCGGCATATGGGGCGTCGTTCTCTTTGCCGGGTGTGGAGATCGCTTCGATGGCCTCGGGGCCGGGTGCCGTGCCCTGGACAAACTGCCGATTGCGAAGTGCGAGCTGCTCGTCATCGGCCATCTCGATGTAGGTGCCGCTGACGACACGATCGATGGTGTAGTGCCGGATGTGAGGGAGCGCCACCTCCCAGAGCCGATTGGCCACGTCGGTCGCCGTACCTGCCGCTGAAAAGACATCGACCAATGCGGTGAGGAAGCGATCGCATTCGTCACGCTGAACGCCCGGTTCAAACGCGATCTCTCGGACGCCGTCGCGGAACAGCATGTACGCCAGATTTTCTTCAGTTCCGGGACGCTCGTAGACCGTCTCTCCCTCATGGAGGAAGCCTGAGTCGGTCGTGACGAGGACAAAGCGACCGTCACTTTCCAGACGTTTGGTCAGGACAACGAAGAGTTTCTGGCGGAATTCGTCGGGAAGCGGATTGGTGACCGGGTACAAGCAGACGGTCTTGACGGCTCGTTCCAGAGTGGAACAGAACTCGACGACCCCAGCCACGCGGGCGTCGCCGGGATTGAAGGAGGCCGACGAAGGACTCCTGTCCAGATCAATGAAGTTCCTCTCGCCCATGTTGTTACTTGATTTATCGGCGACGTTAGCGAGTTCAATCACAGGCGCGCTTGTCTATGCAGTACGATCTATGCGGTGGTAGCGCGGAGACCGTCCCAGCCGATTGGCGAGATCGTCCAGTCTCGCGCGCAACTGATCGAGCCGGCTGTGGCGACCCATAAATTGAACCATCAGGTCTTCGACCGCGGACCAGCCAGAAGAATCCGCCGGGTCATCGCCCGGTGGAACGGTGGGGTTGTTCTCCCGGCCGGCGAAGATATGTGCGCCGTACGTACCTTCCTTGCGCAGAGCTTCACTGGCCCCCGCTCTTGCGGCATCCCCGAGGCTCGCGAGGTCGTTCGATCCGGAGTTCAGAATGGCATTGTAGACCGGTGCCCAGGGACCGGCGACGATTTCGGACAAGCCGGGATTCTTCTTCAAGGCAGCGCGGGCCAGATCGCCCGCCCCGACCAGACCGTCCGTGTCGGCATCGAGGAGGTCAAATTCCTCCGCAGCACCGGCAAATTCAGAGCGGCTCAGCAGCCCATCGCCATCCCGGTCGCGAATCCGAATTTCCTCGACGAAGTGCCCATGCAGCATCTCCGCGAGTGTGCGAAGTTGTTCTCCCTGCTGCGAGGGCAGGACGCTTGATGATGCTCCAGATCCGATCTCTTCAGCCGGTACCGACACCGGCGTGTCAGGGCGTGGGGCACCGTCATCACGTGTTCGTGAGATACCGTTCGTTCGCCTGATGGCTGCCAGAGTATAGACCGCTTCACCGATGCGCATATTAATCCACAAGCGTTTGTTGACCTTGGACTTATAGGACCCAAGCAAATGCCATACCGAATACCGTCGGGCAGGCTACGCTCCCCCTGACAGTAACCATCTGTCCGGCAGCTTGTTGTGATTATCACGATGGGGCAGTCTGCACGCGAAGTGGGTGATTTGTCCTCAAGATGGGGGCGATCCCACACTTCTGGCTGCTTTAGCCGGTCCCCATTCCTGTTTGGCGTTGACGCCCGGTACCTTGACCGACTACCGTCCGGTGCCATGATGTACGTGTCTTCAGTCATACTGATCCTTGGTCTCGTGCTGTCTGCGGCCCGCCCGGTGCTCGGGGCGGGAAGCAAGAGCGAAGACATCCCGCTGGACTCATGGGTCTACGATGCCGTTTTCGAGTTGTCGAGCGGGGGTGAGTTTTCCGCTCTCCTGCTGCACACTCGCCCCTACACGCGCGGTGAAGTCGCTGATGGTCTGTCCTCGATTCTTGCCGACGAGCCTCAGCTGACTGCTGGCCGGCGGTTTCTTGTGGAGCGGCTGAAGAAGGAATTTGCGGAAGAGCTCTATGCCGGGGAAACCACTTCTGGTGGCGATCACGAATATGTCCGTCTCGGAGTTGGTCCAACGGCGCGGGTCGATCAATTCAGGCAGGGGTACGCCAAGAACCGCGCAGGCTTCGATGCCGTGGGGTCGTTCGGAGTCGGGGAGGGTTTCTCATCCCGAGTCCGCGTACGGTTCGATTCTGACGGGCGACAGGACACGCAATTCCATGGGGTGTATTGGCCGAGAGACTCCTTGGCCGGTATGAGATTCACGGCCTGGGTTGAACAAGCCGTAACGAGTTTCCGCCACAGACGCTTCCGCGCGGCCTTCGGGCGGGAGTACTGGCGCTGGGGCCGTTCGCCGGTCGATGTCCTCCTTCTGTCGGACCATTCACCGCCGTTTGATGGATTGCGAGTGGGCTTCCGGGCATCCAAGTGGTCCTATGCTTTCCATGCAACGGCCCTCGATCGCATGATGACCGCGCAGGGCGTCAGCAACCGGTACTTGGTGGCCCACCGATTGAACTGGCGGCCTCGTCGCAACCTTGAACTGGCTTTCTCCGAGGTGATGGTTTATGGCGGTGTGAATCGCCCCTGGGAGTGGAACTATCTCAACCCGATTCTCCCCTACTACTGGGAGCAATTGAATAACGGCATCAACGACAACCCGCTCTGGAATCTGGAATTCTCCTGGCGTCCCCGGCGGGGGATTGAATTTTACGGAGAGTTCATGGTTGATGACTTCCAGGTTGATTTCAAAAGCGAGCCTCAGCAGGTCGGCTTCTCTTCAGGTTTGGCCTGGTCGGGGCTGGCAGCCAGTCGGCTGTTCATCAACATGGAATATGAGCGTGTCAATACGCTTGTCTACGGCCAGGATTACCCCCACAACCGCTATGTGCACTTCAGTGATTTCCTTCATCAAGAGGCCATCGGTATCGGGTCGGATCTCGGGACTGATGCCGATCGCATCACATTCCGGCCACGTTGGCATCAGTCGGCGTTTCTTGATTTCACCGGACTTCTGGAGGTTGTGCGGAACGGGGAAGATCGTATTGATTATCCGCAGTCCACACCGGAACCCAAGGGTGTCAAATTCCCCTCCGGAGTAGTGCAGAACCGTCTGACGGCAGGTCTGGGGGGGCATCTGCAGGCCGGTGGCAATCTGATCCTGGATGTTTCAACCGGGTATCAGCACGTCACTAATGCCGGAAACAAGCCTGGGGTTGATCTGGCGGGGGCTTTCTTCAGAGCCCGGCTTGTGGCGTTGATCTGGAAGACCTACGGTGTCTGAAATACCGCCAACTCGCTGCGAGATATGGGCTCCAGCCAAGCTCAACCTCGGTCTGCGGGTGGTAAGGCGTCGCGATGATGGGTACCATGATCTTGTGACAACGTTCGTGGCCGTCGATCTTTACGATCATCTTGTTTTCACAAAACGCATAGCGGGTGGGGTAAGTCTTGAGGCACGATCGGCTTGGACCGGCGCAAGACCAAATGGTTTTCCTCTTGACGAGCGTAATCTCATATTGCGGGCGGTCCGGTTGGTCGAGCGGGAAACCGGGATCCGTGCATCCCTATCGATTTCGATCCAGAAGCGCATCCCGATAGCCGCCGGGTTGGGCGGCGGATCGGCTGACGCTGCAGCGACTTTGGTCGCGATGACAAGGCTTTACGGCTTGGAGCCGTCCTCAGGGCAGTTGGTCGCATGGGCTGGGCAATTGGGATCTGATGTGCCATTCTTCCTGGGCGAACCGATGGCTGAAGGTCGGGGGAGGGGGGATGTCTTGCGCCCAATTCGGTTTTTCTCCGGATGGTGGGCTGTACTGGTGAGTCCCAGTATTTTTCTGTCCGCCAAGGAGGTCTACGGGGGATTGGACTTGACTTCTGAGGCACGAGGAGGCAATTTTGACGACTGCCGCGACCGGGAGGGCTTCCTTGCCGCCCTCCGGCGAATCCACAACGATTTGGAACCGGTGGTGATTCGTCGGGCTCCGGAAATCTTATTGTGGCAAGGGAGGGTACGCGAGCAAGGCGCGGCGGGAGTCTTTGTTTCGGGTAGCGGCCCAACGGTGTTTGGGGTCTTCATGGACCAGCCGCCGGAAGGGGTCGTTCAAAGTCTGGGCGAGCGTGGGGCAGGGATCCGGGTTTTCGTTACTCGACCGGTGGTTACACCCACAGCGCTGGTGGTTCGATAGGTCGTCACCGTGAGGCAGCAGTCAACCCGCTTTTGACAGTGTTGATCGGGAGGAGCGACCCGTGGAAATCACTGAGGTGCGTGTCACGCTTCGAAACGAGGACAAGCTGAAAGCGTTTGCGAACGTTACTTTCGACGACGAATTCGTGATCAGAGGGCTGAAGATCATCAACGGGAATAGCGGATACTTTGTATCGATGCCTTCCCGCAAGCGCAGCGACGGTACACATCAGGACGTTGCACATCCCATCAACAACCGTATGCGGCAGAAGATCGAGGAAGCGGTGCTGAGCGCCTATGAAACTGAATTGAAAGCGGCCGCGTCCAGGCGCGGCGATGGCGCGCGCGGCCAATCCAAGCTGCAAACAACCACCGCGAATGACGAATTCGGAGCCCCGAGCGCCGATGAGGCGGCCAACTACCCCTCCCAAGCGACCAGTTAACCAAGAGATGTTAGGATAAAGGAGTGGGCTGGTACACGGCAGCCCGACGACGGCTGTCAGGATGTGCCATGAACCCCTGCGTGTATCAACAGATCGAAGACTGATCAGGAGCAGCCCGCCGCGGCGGGGGCGCAGAGTCTTTCGACTGGGGCGTCGTCAAGCGGTAAGACACGGGCCTTTGGAGCCCGCATTCCCAGGTTCGAATCCTGGCGCCCCAGCCAGAAGCGCGGACGCCGAGACCAGATACAATAGGCCATGGATAGTCATCTGAAGATCATAACCGGGAACTCCAACCGTCCGTTGGCGTCAAAAATCGCCGAGCGGCTGGGACGGCCTCTGACGGCGTGCACAGTCACCCGGTTTTCCGACGGCGAGGTATTTGTCCAGATCGACGAGAACATCCGGGGCTCCGATCTGTTCATCATCCAATCCACGAATACGCCGGCGGAAAACCTTGTGGAGTTACTGATGCTGATTGAGGCGGCGCGCCGTGCGTCAGCCCGCCGTATTACGGCTGTTATTCCCTACTACGGCTATGCTCGGGCCGATCGCAAGGACCAGCCGCGGGTATCGATCACAGCGCGGCTCGTGGCCAACCTGATCACCACCGCCGGGGCCGACCGCGTACTCACGATGGACTTGCACGCTTCGCAAATTCAAGGGTTCTTTGATATTCCCTCGGATCACTTGTACTCGTCCATTGTGTTCAATGAGTACTTCCTCAAGCTGGGAGTGACCAGCCCTGTTGTGGTTTCCCCGGACGTCGGCTCGATCAAGATGGCCCGCGCCTTTGCAAAGGTTTTGTCGTGCAGTCTGGCGATCATCGACAAGCGCCGTCCGCAGCCAAACCGCGCGGAGATCGTCAACATCATTGGCAGTGTCGCGGGCATGACGGTCATCCTCCGTGACGATATGGTCGATACCGGCGGGACCCTGGCCCAGGCGGCCCAAGCGGTGAAGGATGCCGGATCTCTGTGTGTTTACGCGTGTTGCACACACCCGGTGCTCTCCGGTCAGGCGCTGGAGCGGATTGTCAATTCGCCAATTAAACGACTGGTGGTCGCGGACACGATTGATCTGTCGCACCGCGACCTCCCCGCCAATATTGAAATCGTGACCACAGCGCCCTTGTTCGCCGAGGCGATCGGGCGCATCACCCATGAGGAATCAATCTCAGAGTTGTTCGATTCCCTCTCTGCTCCTGCCGATGAAGTCCCCGATTACTCCCGGCGCCTGAAAGAAGCGGGGAAGATACCGGGGCGTGACGCCGACCGGTTCACCGGTTGACGATTGTGCCCACTGAAAAAGGAGTCATGTCTTATGAAAGCAGTACCGCTCGCTGTTTACAAACGTCAGGAGACCGGCAAGGGCGCCGCGCGCAAGCTGCGTTTCGCCGGTTCCATCCCCGGGATTCTCTACGGGGAACACACGGCGCCGCTGCCTCTGCGCCTGAACCGCCACCAAATCTCCACGATCCTCCACAAATCGACCTCTGAGCATATTCTGGTCGATCTGACCATCGACAACGGTGGCGGCGGACCGGAGATGGCGCTGGTGCGGGACGTGCAGCACGACCCGATCACCGAAGAGATCCTTCACGTCGATTTCCTGCACATTTCTCCGACCAGGGAAATCCGTGTCACGGTACCCGTCCACCTCACCGGGATCGCCGATGGAGTGAAGAACTTCGGAGGCATTCTCCAGCACATCACGCGTGAGCTGGAGATTGAATCTCTGCCGGCGGACATCCCGGAGATGATCGATGTCGACGTGACAACACTCGGGATCGGCGGCAGTCTGCACGTGCGTGAACTTCAACTCGACCGCATTGTCGTTGTCACACCAGCGGATCGCACGATCGCCTCGGTTGTGCCCCCGACCGTGATCAAAGAAGTGGTCCCAACGGCCGAGGCGGCGGCGGCTCCGGCCGAGAGTGCTGCTGGCGCCCCTGAGGTCATTATGGAGAAAAAAGAGGCCGATGAGGAGTCTGACGTTTCCACCGAGAAGAAAGGCAAGAAGGACAAGGGGAAATAGGCTCGTCGTATCCAGGAATTGTTTCTGTTGCAGACGGCCGGTGCACCAAACCGGCCGTTCTCTATGGCGGTATCCCCGATCGCAGGACCACTGCCCGTGGATGCACAGTGGCCGTGGATTTGATCGTGTCTTCGGGGTGGCTGCTCTGCCATTTCGTGCAGTACCCACGGTTGACAGGCTGTCTCGGACACCGTACTATGCGGTAAGAGGCCGGTGCCCAAATCTCAGCGGAGTGTCGCAACCGTTCCCGAGCGGCGGCCACATATGAGGGGCTGGGGTGTCTTTCGCGAATTGGCATCGTATGATTCACAGGACTGATTGGCCGGGTTCGTTTCCGCAGCAAATTGAATGACCATGAAACTGCGCCCCCTTGGACGTCTCCTCAAGGTTCTTGCTGATCCTTTCACCCCGGTCCTAGCGCAGTTGGTTGTGACCCGCAGGTGCAATCTGAGTTGCGGGTACTGCAACGAGTATGACCAGTATTCGCTCCCTGTCGCGACTGTACAACTTAAGCGGTACGTTGACCGCTTGGCGGAGCTGGGGACGGGCATCATCACGCTCACTGGTGGAGAACCGCTGCTCCACCCCGGCCTGGAGGAGATAGTTGCTCACGCGGTGTCGCATCACATGCTGTGTACGGCTGTCACCAACGGGTACCTCCTCACGCCCGAGCGGATCGGGAAGCTCAACCGTTCGGGACTCGAGCTTCTCCAGGTGTCGATTGACAACCTGGAACCAGACGAGACTTCGCGGAAATCCCTCAATCGTATCAGGAGAAAATTGCATTTGCTGAGGGAGCACGCCCGGTTCAGAGTGAACGTCAATGCAGTACTGGGCTCTGTTTCTCCAGCCGAAACGAGGCGGCTGGTACAGGAAGTCCGCTCTCTCGGGTTCTACATGACAGTCAGCCTTCTCCACAACGGTGGCGGGTCGGTCGATCGTGGCCTGCTGGAACAGAAGGATCTTGAAGGACTGTTTGCCCACATCCAGGCCGGACGGCGCCGCACGCTCTCGCATCGGCTCGGAGAGGGGTGGGAACTCCAGATGCTTCGCACGGGTCAGAGCGACTGGAAGTGCCGCGCCGGATCCCGCTATCTGTACATCGATGAAGTCGGGATTGTCTCGTTTTGCAGCCAGAAGCGCGGCGAGCCCGGCATTCCGCTTCTGGAATATGGCCGGGCTCAGATCAAACAGTTCTTCTCGCAACGCAAGGGGTGCGAACCCGGCTGCACGATTGGCTGCGTGCGCCGCGCATCCGCATTCGATCGCTTCCGGGTTCAGAAGACAGGGGCCGAGCCACTGGCGGCAGAGCAGGTCCCCGACCTGACGCGCTCCGACTCTGCGACCTGATGTCGTGCCCGTGCTCAAGGGCACGATTGCATTGGGCAGACGACTGCTATTTCACCACGACCATCTTCTTCGACGCGACCACATCGTCAAACCGCAGCGTGTAGAAGTAGACGCCCGTCGGAACTGCGCGGTCCTGACCATCCTTCCCCTCCCAGGTGAATTCGTGGCCGCCGCCGACCAAAACGCCGTCAGTAAGGATGGCGACCTGCTGTCCCAGAACATTATGAATGGTCAGCGTGACTTTCCCTTCCGAGGGAAGGAAGACGCCGATGCGCGTGGCGGCGTTGAAAGGGTTGGGAACATTTTGACCGAGGAACACCGAGTTTTTTGCTCCCGGTGACGTCGTGTTCCCGCCGTCTGCCGGAGTGGCAGCCGGTCTGTACTTTCCCCAGAAGGTCATCACACCCAGATCATATGTCCGATCTTGGCCGAGGTTGAATTCGAGTACGATCTCATCTCCCGGCTCAATCGTCGCGCGCCGGCCATCTTCAGTACCGATGAGGCTCAGCACATCGCCACGGCGTGCGTGCGTCGCTTTCGAGAGCACGGGTTGCACCTCGGTGATTCCGGCTCGCGTGAAACGATAGAGGCACAGATCATCGGCTGAGAAACTCTGTGTCCACTCGATCTGGATGGACAAGCCCTGACTGGGATCGCCGTACCTGGAGAGATCGACCAGTTGCGGCACGACCGCCTTGCTGCGTGGCGCCGGCCGAGCGACTTCGATCCAGCCGCTGTCGCGCAGCCAGGCGCTGACAGTGACGACGTTGGGGACACCGGATCCCTCCGGCGCAGCGACGATCTTATTAGCCTCCTTCGGGAGTGGCAACATCATCAACCCGGCACCGCCATCGTCGCCGGATCCCGCACTGAGAATTCCTGAGTGGCGGGGGAAATCGTACCACAGCGTGACGGATCCCGATCCATAGGCGCGATAGACATCTCCGTCGGGAGCGCGGACCTTGTCTACCTGGTTGAACTCCTCCTGATCCAGGCATTGGTAGGGCTGAATGCTATCGACCGCCCGCATCACGTGGCCATCCGGAGTGACCCCAATCGGATCAGTCCCTGACGAATCCAGCGTGACGAGCGATAGCGTGACCTTCTCCAAACTGGTGACATCATTGCCATCCTCCCTCAGACCGAATCTCAACAGCCGACCCGGACGGTCTGGTTTCGTGCGGAATGGGATGGCGTCGAACACTGATTGGCGAGTTGAATCAATCCGGGACAGTGTCAGCACCGCTCCCTCGTCGACGAACCGTTGTCCGTTCCAAACAGTTAGATGCGGGCATCCAGGTGGAGTGTAGTTGGTCACGCTAAAGTATTTCATGGAAGAGTCGACATGCCCGCCCTTGTCGAAGATGCGCGCTTTCATTTCGACATTGTACACAACGTAATCAGGCGCATGATAAACGACATCGAACCCCGTCCCGGTGACATACCCATGTGCGACAACCCACTCAACACTCAGCGAATCGCCGCGCATGAATGTGTCCGGATCGGTTGCACTCACCGAGACATCCGCCGTCTGATTCGTGTACACAATGCTGGGCATCTGCACGGAACCAACTTCCGGCGGCAGCCCCCAGGTTGCCGTCAGTCTGATGTCATCGATCGTGGCTTTGAAATACCCCGTGGAGGCGTCACTGGCCGCGTCGTACCCGGCCAGAATCTTGCTGACAGTTTTGCCATACTGCGACTGCAGGTCGAAGGCATAGAGCATTTCCTGCCCGAGCGGAGCGCTGCGGTAGATCGGCGCGATGCGCGTGCCGTACTGATCCTTGATCCCCGATCCCGACAAGGGCGCACCGTCGACCACGCAGTTCACTCCGAACCGTCCCACCCCCTCGGGGTGCTGGGCAGCCTTGATCCGGTAAGTGAGGAAGCGTGACGCCGCGCCCAGCACGATTCCCAGATCATCGTTGAGAAGCCAGTACGTTGTCGGGCTGAGGACCGTTCTGTCGTATCCCTCGATACGGTAGGCCCGCCGCCCCTCCAGTTGACCTTTCTTGACCACCCCGGCCTTGGTTGAGTCCAATCCCGCCCGCCCGGAGTAAACGCGATTCTGGTAGGGGACCGGATCGGTCATCTCCATTCCATTCTGGAAATCGACTTGTTGATCGGTGACGCTACCCAAGTCGATGTCGAGACCGGGATCGCCGAGGACGGACATCTGGTCGTAAGTGTCGCGGTGACCCCTATGGGCCATGGTGAGTGAGTGTGCGTCCGGCGGCGAAACTGAGATTCCCCAACTGAGTGATACCTTTGTTGAACAGCCGATTGAAGGTTTCCGCGATGAAGGTGCCGTTCGAAAGGTCGCTCGAGAATCCGGCCGGCCGATCCAGCCGATGACACCACGCGACGGTGCCAGGAGCATGTTCTCTGCCAAATTCTCCTGTGTGGGGCCCTTGTCGACATCAAACTGACCAAGATTGCAGTTCAAAGCCAGCATGACCGGGTACATCCCGGTGTTCGACAAGTCTGTCCCCGCGTCGAAGCTGAAGCGCTTGACGATGTAGCCGAGGTTGTCGATAGAGGCGCCGGTCGCCAGAAGTGCAATGACTGCCTGCCCGGAGTCGATCGCGCTCACGAGGGCCGACTTCCGCGCGGGGGCATCTGCGTATTCCGAGTATCGGATGATCCGCCCCGTCATGCTAGTGTCATGTCACGCTTGACATGTCGTAGAGATCGTGTTACACTTCTTCCCACTCAAGGGGAGGAGTGCCATGCCACTGATCCGGTACAAGGTGACGCTGACCAAGCAGGAAAGAGCGATGCTC
>Ga0315273_10000124_pt1 | contig 67305 bp, 72 predicted proteins | sample YL17G02_0_MG_FD_205753 | JGI IMG/M metagenome (GOLD analysis project Ga0315273, IMG submission 205753) | Sediment microbial communities from Yellowstone Lake, YNP, Wyoming, USA - YL17G02_0 | ecosystem: Environmental > Aquatic > Freshwater > Lake > Sediment | place: USA: Wyoming | collected... | reverse complement strand
GGCTGGCCGAGGTGGTCGGCCTGATCGCCCGGGAGAGGATCAACATCCGCGCCCTGGCGCTGGCGGACACCGCCGACTTCGGGGTGCTGCGCCTGATCGTGAACGACGCGGAAAAGTGCTTCGCGGTGCTGAAGCAGGCCGGCTTCGTGGCCCAGAAGACCGAGGTGCTCGCGGTGGAGGTCAACGACCGCCCGGGGGGCCTCCAGCGGGTCCTGGGCGTTCTGGACCGGGTGGGGATCAACATCGAGTACATGTACGCCTTCGTGGAGAAGAAAGCGGACAACGCCATCGTGATCTTCCGAGTCGATCAGCCCGAGAAGGCCGCGCAGGAGCTTGCATCGGAAGGCATCGCCGTGCTTGCCGAGGAGGTCATCAACCAGCTTTGAGCCTTCGGCTCTGAGCGTGCTGGTTGACAAAATCGCTATTGTATATTAATACAGACGGGTCATCTTTATTCAATAACTGGAGGAAAGGATCATGCGCACACTTTGGACAAAGATCGTATTGGCATTTGCCCTCGTGCTGGCGGCCTTGCCCGTGACCGCGCAGGGGGGGACCATCAAGGTCGGTGCTATCCTGGGCGTGACCGGACCGGCTTCCAACCTGGGCGCCCCGGAAGCCAAGACCCTGGAGATGCTGGTCGAGCTGACCAACGCCGCCGGCGGCATCGGCGGGCGCAAGGTGGAGCTGGTGCTCAAGGACTCCGGGGCCAACCCGGAGAAGGCCATCTCCTTCACTCGCCAGCTGATCGAGGAGGAGCAGGTGTTGGCCATCATCGGCCCGTCCACCAGCGGCGAGACCCTGAAGATCAAGGACATCTGCGAGGAGAACCAGACGATCCTGCTGTCCTGTGCCTCAGGGGAAGCCATCGTGAACCCGGTGGCCAAGTGGGTGTTCAAGACTCCGCAGAACGACAGCATGGCCGCCATATGGATCTACAAGTACTTGAAAGACAAGGGGATCTCCAGGATCGGGGTGGTCGTCAGCAACACCGGCTTCGGCAATCTCGGTAAAGGGCAGTTGGAGAAGTATGCTCCCGAGTACGGGATGGAGATCCTCATCGCCGAGGTGTACGACAAGGAGGCCACGGACCTGACCGGGGTACTGACCAAGGTCAAGGCCAAGGACGTGCAGGCGGTGATCAACTGGTCCATCGAACCCGCCCAGTCTCTGGTGGTCAAGAACATGCGGCAGCTGGGGATGACCATGCCCCTCTTGCAGAGCCACGGCTTCGGCAACATCAAGTACGTGGAAGCCGCCGGGCAGGCGGCCGAGGGCATCGTCTTCCCCTGCGGGCGCCTCCTGGTGGCCGATGCGCTCCCGGCCAGCCACCCCCAGAAGGCGCTGCTGGAGAACTACAAGAGGCAGTACGAGTCCAAGTTCAAGGAGGATGTCAGCACCTTCGGCGGCCACGCCTACGACGCGTTCACGATCCTGGCCGAGGCCATCAAGAGGGCTGGCTCGACGGACAAGGACAAGGTGCGGCAGGCCATCGAGAACCTGCGCGGGTTCGCCGGCACCGCCGGGATTTTCAACTTCTCGGCCGCCGACCACAACGGCCTGGACATGAGCTCCTTCGAGATGCTCACGGTCAAGAATGGAAAGTTCGTTGTTTTGAAATAGGGTACGCACGCAGGCGGCGGGCGCGCGTCCGCCGCCTGACTTTTCTCCAGTAATCAGCCGTAACGCATGCCTTTCGACCAGATCCTGCAGTACTTCCTCGCCGGCGTCACCGAGGGGGCGATCTACGCCACCATCGCCATCGGGTTCAACATCATCTACAACACCACCGGCATCATCAACTTCGCCCAGGGCGAGTTCCTGGTGCTCGGGGGGATGATCGCGGTCACCTTGTCCGCGTTCCTGCCGCTGCCTCTGGCCATCGCCCTGGCGGTGGCGGCCACCATGGCCGTGGGGGCCCTGGTGGATCTGGTGTTCATCCGCTGGCTGGCCAGCCCCTCGGTGCTGCGGCTGGTGGTCATCACCATCGGGGTATCCATCCTCCTGCGCGAGGGGATGCTGCACGTGTGGGACGAGAAGGTCCGCGCCCTGCGCCACTTCACGGGCAGCGAGATCTCGTCGGTGCGCTTCCTGGGCGCGCACATCGCGCCCCAGGCTCTGTGGGTGCTGGGCATTGCCGCAGTGATCGTGGCGGTGCTCGCCATTTTCTTCCGGTTCACTCTCGTGGGCCGGGCCATGCGGGCCTGCGCCGCCAATCGAACGGCCGCACGCCTGTGCGGGATCAACACCCGCTGGATGGTGACCCTGTCCTTCTGCCTGAGCGCCGGCATCGGCGCCCTGGCCGGCTGCGCCCTCTCGCCGCTCACCCAGACCCAGTACGACATGGGAGCGCCGCTGGCCATCAAGGGTTTCACCGTGGCGATCCTCGGCGGGCTGGGCAACTCGATGGCCGCCGTGGCCGCCGGTCTGATCCTGGGACTGCTGGAGGTCTTCAGCATCAGCCTGCTGCCCCTGGCCTACAAGGACGCGGTTTCCCTGGCGGTGCTGCTGATCGTGCTGTTCCTGCGCCCCGGCGGGCTGTTCGGCCGCCTGGAGGCCCAGCGCCTCAAGGAGTTCTGATGCGGCGCTACCTGCCCGTGCTCATCCTGGCCGCCGTCGTGATCGCGGTCCAGCTCGTCGTGCGCGCCGCCGGGGCGGTGTACTACCTCACCCAGGCCACCATGGCCGCCTACTACTGTCTGGTAACCGTCGGGCTTTGCCTGCTCATGGGGTATGCCGGGCAGATCTCCCTCGGGCATGCCGGCTTCTTCGCCATCGGCGGCTACGTGTCGGCCTTCCTCACCACCCTGAGGCTGGAGGCCGCGGCCCCCGCCTCCCGTTTCCTGTCACGGCTGGGAGTCCTCGCCGAGCGCCAGGACCTGTACGAGAACCTGCTGCTGGGCGTGTCCCCCTGGGCGGCGCTCGCCGCGGCGGTCCTGGCCACCGCCCTGGTGGCCCTGGTGATCGGGCTGCCGGTGATCCGCCTGAAGGGCCACTACCTGGCCATGGCCACGATGGGCTTCGGGCTGATCGTGTTCCGCGTGCTGCTGGGCACGCGTTTCCTGGGGGAGGCCGACGGCATCGGCGGGGTGCCCCCCCTGCCGCTGTTCGGCCTGGAGGTCAGCGGGGGCCGCGCGCACCGGGTCGAGAGCTATTACGTGGCCTGGGCCCTGGTGCTCGCCGCGCTGCTGCTGGCCGTCAACCTGATCCACTCGCGCGTGGGGCGCGCCCTGCGCTCCATCCACGGAGGGGAGGAGGCGGCCAACGCCCTCGGGGTGAACACGACTCGCTACAAGCTGGCCACCTTCGTGCTCAGCGCTGTGTTCGCCGGCGTGGCGGGAGTGTTCCTGACGCACTACAACGGGGGGATCGGCCCCTCCGAGGCGGCTTCGATGAAATCGGTGCGCTACGTGGCCATCGTGGCCGTGGGCGGTATGGACAATCTGTGGGGCACCCTGATCGCCGGCGCCCTGCTCAACTTCATTTCGCTGCGCGGGTACCTGGGCAGCTACGATGATGCCTTCTTCGCGGGCATCCTCATCCTGGTGATGCTGTTCTTTCCGGACGGGCTGCTGCGGCCCCGCTGGCTGAAACGGGGGGCACCGTGAACCCGCAGCTGGCCGTCGGCCGCCTGAGCCACTGCTTCGGAGGCCTCAAGGCGGTGAGCGAGGTGTCCTTCGAGGTGGGGGAGGGGTCGATCACTGCGCTCATCGGTCCCAACGGGGCGGGCAAGACCACGCTGTTCAACCTGATCTCCGGGACCATCCCGCCGCAGACCGGCTCCATCCGCCTGGACGGGCGCGAGCTGGCCGGGCTGCCGCCGTACCGGATCGCCGAGCTGGGCGTCTGCCGCACCTTCCAGACCACCCGCCTGTTTCCGCGCCTGACGGCGATCGAAAACGTGATGGTCGGCCGCCATGCCAGGAGCCGCGCGGGGTTTCTGGCCGGCCTGCTCAACCTGCCCTATACCTGGCGGGAGGAGCGCGCCATCCGGCAGCGGGCGGGCGAGCTGCTGGAAGAGCTGGGCGCCGGCGACTGCGCCGACGAGGCGGCCGGCTCCCTCGGCTTCCGCAAGCAGAGGCTGGTGGAGATCGCCCGCGCCCTGGCCGCGGAGCCGCGCCTGCTGCTGCTGGACGAGCCGGCCGCCGGGCTGAACCTGCACGAAACCGGGCAGCTGGCCGGCCTGATCCGGCGCATTCGGGAGCGGGGGGTCACGGTGCTCCTGGTGGAGCACGACATGTCCCTGGTGATGGACATCTCCGACCGGGTGGTGGTGCTGAACTACGGCCGCAAGCTGGCCGAGGGCACCCCGGCTCAGGTCCAGAGCGACCCCGAGGTGATCCGCATCTACCTGGGCGGTGACCATGCTTAGGGTCACCAGCCTGGAGGCAGGGTACGGCAAGCTGCGCGTGCTCCGCAGCGTCTCCCTGCACGTGAGCCCTGGGGAGATCGTGATCCTGCTGGGCGCCAACGGCTCCGGGAAGACCACCCTGCTCAAGACGATCTGCGGGATCCTGCGCCCCACGGCGGGACAGGTCCTGTTCAACCGGCAGGCGGCGCACGGCGCGAGCATGGAGCGCATCGTGGAGATGGGCTGCGTGCTGGTCCCGGAGGGCCGACAGCTATTCAACCCGATGACCGTGAAGGAGAACCTGCTGCTGGGTTCCTACCTGCACGCCCGCCGGGGGCGCTCCGCCCAGGTCCGGCGGAGCCTGGAGGACGTCTACAGCCTGTTCCCGCGCCTCGCGGAGCGGCAGGCCCAGCTGGCGGGCACGCTGTCCGGGGGTGAGCAGCAGATGCTGGCCATCGGGCGGGCGCTGATGGCTGCCCCCAAGCTGATCCTGATGGACGAACCCTCCATGGGCCTGGCGCCGCTCGCGGTGGAGAAAATCTTCCAGACCGTGGCCCAGCTGCCCGCGCGCGGGATCACGGTGCTGCTGGTGGAGCAGAACGCCCGCGCCTCCCTGTCCATCGCCGGCCGGGGGTACGTGATGGAGACCGGGCAGATTGTGCTGGAAGGCAGCGCGCCAGAGCTGATGGACAACCATGACGTGCGCCGCGCCTACCTGGGCAAAGACTACAAGCGCATCGAGGAGTGAGAGGCGAGCCATGATTTTAAACCGCTTCTACGAGACCCTGACCCGCGACGAGCTGGAGCAGCTGCAGATCGAACGGCTGCAGTCCACGCTCAACCGAGTGTACCGCTACGTCGCCTTCTACCGGCAGGCCTTCGAAGGCATTGATCTAGAAAGGATCAAGAGTGTACGGGACCTGGTCCGGCTGCCCTTCACGACCAAGGAGGATCTGCGCAGGAGCTACCCGTACGACATGTTCGCCGTGCCGCTGCGGGACATCGTGCGCATCCATGCCACCTCCGGCACCACGGGCAAGCCCATCATGGTGGGCTACACGAAGAACGATCTGCGCAACTGGACCGAGTGCACCGCCCGGCTGCTCGCCGCCGCGGAGGTGGACGAGCACGACGTGGTGCAGATCGCCTTCCCCTACAGCCTTTTCACCGGCGGGTTCGGCTTCCACCAGGGGGCCGAGAAGATCGGCGCCTCCGTCATCCCCGCCTCCAACGCCAACACGGAGGCGCAGCTCATGATCATGCGCGACTTCAAGACCTCGGTGCTGATCTGCGCCCCGGGCTTCGCGGGACGCATCGCCGCCTCCCTGCACTCCTCGGGCCTGCACGCCGAGAACCTGCACCTGCGCGTCGGGCTGTTCGGGTCCGAGCCCTGGAGCGAGCGCCGTAGAGTCGAGCTGGAGGAGGGCCTGCACCTGAAGGCCCTGGACAACTACGGCCTGACCGAGATCGTGGGTCCTGGCGTGGCCGGCGAATGTCAGGAGCGCAATGGGCTGCACGTGAACGAGGACCACTTCATCGTGGAGGTGATCGACCCCACCACCCTCGAACCGGTCCCGCCGGGGGAGAGCGGCGAGCTGGTGTTCACCACGATCACCAAGGAAGGCTTCCCGCTGATCCGCTACCGCACCGGCGACTTGAGCCGCCTGCTGCCCGGCGACTGCCCGTGCGGCCGGTCCCTGGCCCGCCTCGAGCGGGTCGGCGCCCGCACCGACGACCTGATCTTCTTCGAAGGGCTGAAGGTGTTTCCGTCGCAAATCGAGGAGATCCTGGCCCAGAGCCAGGGCGCGACCACCAACTTCCGTATCGTACTGGAGCGGGAGGGGGGGCTGGACACGATGGACGTTCAGGTGGAAATATCGGAGGCGGTTCCCGCCTTCGACGAGATGAAGAATCTGGAACGCTTGCGCGACACGCTGGCCCGGAGCATCGAGACGGTGTTGGGCCTCCATGCCAAGGTGTCCCTGGTGGAGCCGCGCTCACTGGCCCGCGAGGGCAAGATCCGCAGGGTCGTGGACCACCGCGCCCCCAAATCCTGACGACGGAGGACCCGTACCCATGCCGGCAAAGAATTCCGTTTTCGAGAAAGTAGGAAAGAAGTTCTCCACCCAGAGGATCTCCGCGCGGGTGCGCGGCATGGCCGTCTCGGCCATCAAGGAGATGTCGCTGCTCGCCATGGAGATCCCTGGCACCGTGAGCCTGGCCTGGGGGTTACCCTCCTTCGAGACCCCGCTCGCTATCCGCCAGCGCATCAGCGAGGAGCTGCTCGCCAATCCGGACATCGGCAAGTACGCCCCGCCGCCTGGGCTGCCGGCGCTCAAGTCCAGGATCGCCGAGCGGCTTACCCGGGACAAGGGCCTGCCCGCCGACCCCCAGACCGAGATCCTGGTCACCGCGGGGGGGATGCAGGCCCTGATGATGACCTTCATGACCGTCCTGGACCCGGGCGACGAGGTGCTGCTCACCTCCCCGGGGTTCTCCTCGCACTACGAGCAGATCACCCTGGCCAGCGGCGAGCCGGTAGGCGTCCCCCTGGTGGAGGAGGAGGGCTGGCGCCTGGACCTGGACGCCTTCCGCCGGGCGGTCACCTCGAAAACCCGCGCCATCGTGATCGTCAACCCCGCCAACCCGACGGGAACGGTCTTCAAGGAGCCGGAGCTGCGGCGGCTGGCCGAGCTGGCGCTGGAGCAGGACCTGTACCTGGTCACCGACGACCCCTACGAGGTTTACATGTACGGCGCGGAAAAAAAATTCAACCTGCGCTCCATCCCGGAGGTGCGCGACCGGGTGATCTCCTGTTACAGCTTCTCCAAGGAGTTCGCCATGACCGGCTGGCGGGTGGGGTGGGTGTTCGCCGAGGAGGGGGTCATCAACCAGATGCTCAAGGTGCAGGATTCCTTCGTCATCTGCGCGCCCACGATCTCCCAGGTCGCCTCCCTGATCGCCCTGGAGGGCAGCTACCAGCCCACCCTGGACATGGTGGAGGAGATCCGGGAGCGGCGCGAGCTGATCTGCGGCCGCCTGGACGCCCTGAGCGACCTATTCGCCTATCAGAAGCCCGAAGGCGCCTATTACCTCTTCCCCAGGCTGCTGCCGCGGCAGTTTCAGGACTCCGTGGACTTCTGCGTGCGCCTGATGCGGGAAGCCAAGGTCGTGGCCGTGCCGGGCAACGCCTTCGGTCCCACGGGCGAGGGCCACATCCGCATGAGCTACTGCGTGAGCCGCGAGCAGATCAACGAGGGCTTCGACCGCATCGAGGCCTGGTGGCGCAGGCAGAGGTAACTTCGTTGCTGCAGTAGCAGAAGGTTAGATCGTCCCCAGCTCCCGGTCGCCCAGCAGGCGCACCCCGCGCTGCTTCAGCACGGCCTCGGCCTCGGGGAAGGCCTCCACGTCCAGCACGATCGCCGCGCGTCTGCCTTCCTCCAGGGCGATGCCGTAGCAGTCCTCGATGTTGATGTCCCGTGCTGACAGCGCGGCCAGCAGGTCGTGCAGGCCGCCGGGGCGGTCGTCGATCAGGGCGATCTCCACGGTGCGCCGGCTCACCGTATAGTGGTGCTCCTTGAGCACGCGGAAGGCCTTCTCGGGGTCGTCGGCCAGGATCTTGAGCACCCCGAATTCCCCCTCGCTGGCCATGGAAATGCCGCGGATGTTGACCCCCGCCTCGGCCAGGGCCTTGGTGATGGCCTCCAGCTTACCGGGTCGGTTTTCCAGGAACACCGCCAACTGAACGCTCATGCGCCGCCTCCTCGCAGGTCGTAGACCCGTTTGGCCTTGCCTTCCGACACCGGCAGGCTGGAGGGTTCCACCAGCCTCACGACCGGGGTGACCCCCAGCTCCGCCCGCAGCTCCGCCACGACCCGGGCCTGCAGCTTCTCCAGCTCCGCGAGGGTGCCCCGGAACACCTCCTCGTTGATCTCCACCTTGACCTCCAGGCGGTCCATGTAGGCGTCCTTATGGATCTCGATCAGGTAGTTGCGTCCGATGGCGGGGATGGCCATCAGGGTCTTCTCGATCTGGATCGGGAAGAGGTTCACGCCGTTGATGATGAGCATGTCGTCGCTGCGACCCTTGATGCGCTCGATGCGCCGGTGGGTCCGCCCGCAGGGGCAGGGTCCGGGCAGCAAGCGGGTCAGGTCGCCGGTGCGGTAGCGGATCAGGGGCATGGCCTCGCGCTTCAGGGTGGTGAGGACCAGCTCGCCCTCCTCCCCCTCGGGGAGCACCTTCCCCGAGACCGGGTCGATGATCTCCGGGTAGAAGTGGTCCTCCCAGAGGTGCAGGCCATTCTGCAGCAGGCACTCGAAGGCCACCCCGGGGCCGCACATCTCCGAGAGCCCGTAGGAGTTGTAGACTTTGATGCCGTAGATCTCCTCGATTTTCCGCCGGACGGCCTCGCTGTGCGGCTCGGCGCCGATGAAGGCGATGCGCAGCTTCAGGTCCCTGCGCGGGTCGATCCCCAGCTCGGGGAAGTAACCGGCCAGGTGCAGCGCGTAGCTGGGCAGGATGTGGATCACCGTGGTCCCCAGGTGCTGCAGGAACCAGATCTGGCGCCGGGAGTTGCCCGGGCCGATCGGGATGGTCAGCACCCCCAGGCGCTCGGCCCCGTAATGGAAGCCGAGGCCGCCGGTGAACAGGCCGTAGCCCATCATGTTCTGGAAGACGTCCTTTTTGCGCACCCCGGTGGAGTACATGCAGCGGGCGATCAGGTTTTCCCACTCGGCGATGTCCCCCCGGGTGTGGTACACCACCGTGGGGTTGCCCGTGGTCCCGGAAGAGGAGTGCAGGCGCACCACCTCCTCCAGCCCCACGGCCAGGAAGCCGTAGGGAAAGCCCGCGCGCAGCTCGGCCTTGCCGGTGAAGGGCAGCTCGTCCAGGCCCGCCAGGCTGACCAGCCCCCTTTCCGGGAACCCGGCCAGGACCTGGGCGTAGTGGGGCGAGCGGCGCGCGGCCGACAGGCTGGCGTTGGCGAGGCGCAGCTGGTGTCTTTCCAACTCCCGCCGTTCCATGGTTTCCAGGCTCTGTTCCCAGTACATACCTTATTTAACCTCCCAGCAGATCCAGCAGATCGGTGTCGTAGGCGGCCGCATCGCTCAAAACCTGGGAAAGGATTTCGATGACCTCCCGGTCGCGGCTGCGGCGCACGGAGGCCAAGTCCGCGGCGGCCAGCACGCGGCCCTGCTTGAGCACGACCAGGTCGTTGGCCAGCAGCGAGGCGAGGTGGGCGTCATGGGTCACGCTGATGATCGTGCACCCTCGCTGCTTCATCTCCCGGATCATGTACATCATCTTTTCCAGTGCCGCGTGGTCGATGGAAGGGGTGGGCTCGTCGAGGAACAGCAGCGCGGGCTCCAGGATGAGCGCCCGCAGGAAGGAGACGATCTTGTTCTCGCCCATGGACATCTGGGCGGGGCGCAGCTCCGCTGAAGCTTCCAGGCCGACGCGGGCCAGGCTGCCCAGGACCCGCGCGCGCAACTCTCCCGGGGACAGCTCCTGCCGGTGCAACTGCAGCGGCAGGGCCAGGTTCTCGAAGATGGTCTTGTTGGCCCACAGGGCTGCGTCCTGGAACATGAAGCCGCTGGAGCTCCGGAACTCCCGCAGCCTGGTGTCGCTCAGGCGCGTCAGGCTTCGGCCCTCCACGAGGACTTCCCCGGAATCGGGCACGCAGATGCCTGCGGCCACCTTGAGCAGCGTGCTCTTGCCGCAGCCGGAGGGCCCCATGATCACGGTGCTGGCGCCCTTGGCGAAGGAGACGCTCACCCGGTCCAGGATGACGTAGTCCTGGGTGCTCATCACGATGTCGGTCAGCTCCAGCAGCGGCGGCATGCGGCCTTCCTATAGGTAGTAGATCAGCGTGATCACGGCATCCGCCAGGATGCACAGCACGAAGCCCTGCCCGACCGCCTTGATGGCGATCTGGGGAACCTCGGTGGTGGAAACCTTCACCCTGAAACCCTGGTACACGGCGACGAAGGAGATGATGACTCCGAAGACCACGCTCTTGACCAGGGAGGAGACGATGTCCGCCGGGGCCAGGGCGGCGAGCAGGTTCCCGATGTACTCCCTGAAGGGGATGCGCTGCACCAGCTGGGTGAGCAGGAACGAGCCGAACAACCCGAAAAAGTTGAAATACACCGTAAGCAGCACCATGGAAACCGTGACCCCGAGGAAGCGCGGCACCACCAGATAGGCGATGGGGTTGATCCCCACCGCCACGTAGGCCTCGATCTCGTGCGAGATGACCATGTTGCCCAGCTCGGTGGCGATCGCCGTGCCGGAGCGGGCGATGATGATGAAGGCGGTGAGCAGGGGTCCTAGCTCGCGGGTGATCACGATGGCCAGCAGGGTGTACAGCAGCTTGCCCTGCCCGAAGCGGGGCAGGATGGAGTTGCCCTGGATGATGATCAGCGCGCCCAGGGCCAGGGCAATGAAGGCCACGATGCTGGTCGCCTCGACGGCCGTGAACAGGATTTGCAGGATGAACACCCGGAAGCCCACCTGGCGGTGGCGGAAGAACAGGAGGGACTCCTTCAGAACGGCGAACAGCAGCCCGCTGGCATAGGCCAGCTCCCCCAGCAGGAGGTTGAAGCGGCGACCGAGGCTGCCGATCATGACGTTGTCACCAGCTAGCCTTCGTAGCATATTTTGCCGGGCTTTTCAACATTTTATTTCTGAACCGTATGGTTTTGCTGTCGATAATAGTAATTGCATGCTCCACACCTATAGCCTGCGCGGGCTTACGCTAGTCACTGCGGCCCAGATCCTGCCGGAGCGGAACCTCAAGATCGAGAACCGCCGCATCCGGGGGTTGGGGGATGCGGCCAAGCACGAGGTCCGGTTCGCCGAAGGGCTGTTCTGCTACCCGGCGCTCATCAACGTCCACGATCACCTGCGGGGCAACTACCTGCCGCGCATCGGCCCCAGCGACGGGGAGTATTACCTGAACTGGTCGTATTGGGAGAAGGACCTGCGCGCCTCGGCGGTGGTCGCCGAGAGGGCGAAAATCGGCGTGGAGGAGATGTACCAGCTGTCGGCCTACAAGAACCTGTTCTCGGGGGTGGCGACCGTGAACGACCACTTCCCGCACGAGTTCAACGAGCCCTTCATCCCCTCGCTGCCGATCCGCGTCATCCGGGAGTACACCCTGGCGCACGAGTGCTCCTCCTTCGACCTGAAGTGGGGGGAGGGGATCCAGATCGAGCACCGGCGGGCGGTGGAGCGGGGCTACCCCTTCATCACCCACCTGGAGGAGGGCTTCGACGCGGAGTCCCAACAGGGGGTGGAAATCCTTGATCACCTGGGCTGTCTGGACGATCATGACGTGCTGATCCACTGCATCGGCTTCAGCGACGAGGACATCCGCCGGGTCGGGGCCGCGGGGGCCACGGTGGCCTGGTGCCCGGCCTCCAACCTGTTCATGTTCAACGTCACCTGCAAGGTGCGCAAGCTGCTCGCCGCGGGGGTGAACCTGGCGATCGGCACCGACTCCACGCACACGGGCTCGGTGAACCTGCTGGAGGAGATGCGGCTGGCCCGCAGTACCTACCGCCGGCTGTACGGCGAGGACCTGGCGCCGCGCCTTGTCGCGGAAATGGTCACCGCCAACCCCGCCAAGGCTTTCCGCCTCCAGAGCCGCACGGGGAGCATCGCCGCGGGCAAGCTGGCCGACCTGCTGGTGCTCCGTCCCAGGAGGGAGGACCCCTACGAGGCGCTGCTCGCCGCGCAGATCGAGGACATCGAGCTGCTGCTGCTGGAGGGCACCCCCATCCTGGGGGCCGCGGAGCATGAAGAGCTTTTCGCCCTGAGGGAGTGCCCCTACACCCGGGTGGGCGTGCGCGGGCGGGCGATGTGCGTGAAGGGCGACCCGGCCGGCCTCTTGAGCCAGGTACGGCGCGCGGTCGGGTTCAAGAAGGTTCTTGATTATTTGCCACTGGACGATTAGTCTTGGTGGATAGGAGCGAGGAGCGGGTCCGGTGTCACCGAAGTCAATGCAATACAAGGCTAACTCGATCATCTTTTTCAAGGGAGACCTAAGCGACCGGGTGTTCCTGCTGAACTCCGGAAAGGTCACCTTGAACTCCATGGACATCGAAACCGGCGTGGAGGTGCACGACCTGATCAAGACCGGCGAGTTCTTCGGGGTCAAGTCCGCGCTGGGCCGCTACCCGCGGGAGGAGACCGCCCAGGTGCTCACCGATGCCGCGGTGATCGCCTTCAGCGTGCCGGAGTTCGAGCAGTTGGCCATGCAGAACGCCAGGATCATCGTGAAGATGCTCAAGGTGTCCTCCAAGCAACTGCGCTATGTGCACAGCCAGGTCCAGAACCTGATCGGCTCCGAGGAGCAGGTCAAACCGGAGATGGGGCTGTACAACATCGGCGAATACTATTTAAAAAACAAGCGCTATTCCCAGGCCCTGTACGCCTACAAGCGATATCTCACCTACTACCCTTCGGGCAGGTACTCCGCCGAGGTGACCCAGAAGCTGCAGCTGGCCGAGGATTACCTGTCCAAGTACGGCCAGGGCAAGGGGCCGGCTTCCCCCGCCGCGGCCGCCGAGCCAGCCGCCGGCCCCGCGGCTTCCCCCGCCGCGCGCCCCGCCGCCGCGGCCGCCAAGCCTCCGGCCGGGCCGGCAGCCGGGGAGCGCAGCGAGATGTCGGATGTGGCCAAGCTGTACTACAACGCCGTCAGCCTGATGAGCCAGCAGAAATACCAGGAGGCTTTCGCCCAGTTCAAGAAGATCGCCTCCGCGGGCGAGAACCCGGAGTATTCGGCCAAGGCCCAGTACGATATGGGCCGCTGCCTGTACTACCTCTCGCAGTATGACAGCTGCATCCAGTCCTTCGGCGCCCTGATCCAGCGCTATCCCAAGCACCCGGACCTGCGCGAGGCCCTGTTCTTCGTCGGCAAGTGCTACGAGGCCAAGAAGGACGCGGCCAAGGCCGCGGGATTCTACAAGAAGATCCTTACCCTGGTGAGCGAGGATGACGCGCTCAGCCGCAAGGTGAAAAAGGCCCTGCGGGAGCTGCAGGAGGCCGGCTGATGGACACCAAGGCGGACGTCTTCAACCGCTTCCGCAAGACCTTCCAGAAGGGGGACGTCATTTTCTGCGAATACGAGCCGGGCGATACCTTTTTTCTGATCCAGACCGGCAGGGTGCAGATCGTGAAGATCTTCGGCGAGATCGAAAAGACCGTCGCCATCCTGCAGCCCGGTGAGGTGTTCGGCGAGATGGCGATCCTGGAAGAGGCGCCGCGCTCGGCCACCGCCCTGGCGCTGGACCTGGTCACGGTGCTGGAGTTCAACCGGGAGAACTTCGACATGCTGATGCAGGGCAACCCCCAGATCGCCCTGACCCTGCTGAAGCTGTTCACCATCCGTATTCACGACCAGAAACGCAAGTTCCTGATCCTCACCCTGGACGACGTGGAGGCCAAGGTGGCCGACGTTTTCCTGATGCTGGCGGAGAACGAGCCGATCAACACCCAGGAAGTGGAGAAGATCGAGTTCAAGACCACGGTCGACGACGTGGCCCACTGGGCGGGCATTTCCCCCGAGAAGTGCCGGGAGGTGATCAACCACTTCATCAATCAACGCCGGGTGGAGCTGTTTCCAGAGCGCATCGTGGTCAGGAACATCAACGACTTTCAGCGCTTCGTTAAGTCCCGCCGGCGCCGGCAGGAATAGGGGTCAGGCGGCCTTCGCTTCCGCCTTTTTCAGGAAAGACACGCGTACCTCGTGCTGCTCGAAGTACCACAGGAAGAAGGTGGACAGGAGCATCGCGACCAAGGTCAGGATCAAGTACAAACCGTCCAGCTTCAGTGTTCCTTTTACGTTTATGGTAGCGCGGGGCATCAGCATCATGAGGCGGCTGATGATGTTCAAGCCGTGAGCGAAGGAAAGGATATACCAGGGCCACAGCAACACGCTGCGGCGGACCGCCAGCTGCAGGACGCCGATCAAGGCCATGAGCGCGCTCAGGACCGGGAGCCACCAGACTTGCGATGTCGCCACGAACAACTTGGGGGGAAACAGGACTAGTGGGACAACCTGCAGGATGAGCAGGAGCCAGACCAGAAACCGCGCAGCGATCATCTTGCGGGCCATACTTTCAGATTCCGGTGCAATCTACCATGACCGGAGGGGCCTGTCAACGACGGACCAAGTGATTGTATGAGCGACAAGGGAGGGGAACTGGTGGCCTATGAGAGTCAACTGGCCCTATTTTCCCGGGATACCTTGAAGGTAGCCCGGATTTTCGACTGCTTTCATGACATCCGAATGCATCCCCGTATCCGCTTACAGGACATCCTGGTCTCGGTGTTCCTGATGCCGGGATGCCAGTTTACCTGGAAGAGTGCCTTCTCCCAGATGTGGTGGCACGATCCGGATGCGTTTGAGGTTCTGCTGACCGCCGGCATCTGAGCGGCGGGGTGTGTTCGGAGGTCCGACGACCCGTGGGGACTCCCTTGGGCTCTCCCGGTGCCGGCCCACCACCGCCTCGCGCCAATGGGGAATCTCTAGCGGACCAGGAAATTTGCTTGACAGCGCAGGGGGGCTCTGCTATACCATCCTATTGAGCCCGTGGCCCCTTTCCGGGGTCACTATTTCAGGTCCTTTCGAAAGGAGTTTTCTATGAAGCGACTTGTAGTGGTGCTACTAGTCCTTCTGGCAGTGGTGGCTTTTCAGGCCAGCGCCCAGAAGGTAATCAAGGTGGCGATCCTGGCGCCGCTGTCTGGGCCGGTGCCGACCTTCGGCGTCTCGACCCGCGACGGCGCTCTGCTGGCGATCGAGGAGTGGAACGCCAAGGGCGGCGTGCTGGGCATGAAGATCCAGCCGATCGTCGAGGACAGCCAGTGCACCCCGGACCCGGCGGTGAACGCGGCCAACAAGGTCATCGACCAGGACAAGGTGCACTACATCATCGGCGAAGTCTGCTCCAAGGCGTCGATCCCGGTTTCCGAGATCGCTAACGCCAAAGGTGTCATCCAGATCAGCCCCACCTCCACCAACCCGAGCGTCACGGTGGACGCGGCCGGCAAGGCCAAGCCCTACATCTTCCGCGCCTGTTTTATCGATCCCTTCCAGGGCACCGTGGGCGCCAAGTTCGCCATCGAGAAGCTGAAGGCCAAGAAGGCGTTCATCATGCTGGACCAGGCCAACGACTACGTGAAAGGCCTGGCCGAGTTCTTCGAGGCCTCCTTCAAGAAGCAGGGCGGCACCATCGTCGGCAAGGAGAGCTACACGGCTACCGACACCGACTTCGCCGCCATCCTGGCCAAGATCAAGACCGCCAGGCCGGACGTGGTGTACCTACCGGACTACTACAACATCGTCAACCTGGCCACCAAGCAGGCCAAGGAGAAGGGGCTCCAGGTGCCCTTTATGGGCGGTGACGGTTGGGACTCCTCCGACCTTGACCTGGCCGCCTCCGCCGGCGGATACTTCACGAACCATTACTCGCCGGAAGACCCACGGCCGGAAGTGAAGAACTTCGTGAAGGCCTACGGCGCCAAGTTCCAGGATGACTCCGGAAACGCTAAGGTCCCGGACGCCCTGGCCACCCTGGCCTACGACGCCACCAACCTGATGCTGCAGGCGATCAAGGAAGCCGGCGCCGACGACACCAAGAAGGTTTCAGCCACCTTGGCCAAGATCAAGTTCAACGGCGTGTCCGGCAAGATCACCTTCGACGCATCGCACAACCCGGTCAAGTCGGCCACCATCCTGGCGGTGAAGCCGGATGGGGTGAAGTTCGAAGCCGTCGTCAACCCGTAACCCTACAGGGAAGGCAGAAAGTTTTCGCGGATTAAAATTGAAGGGGAGGGCAGCCCGCGGGTTGCCCTCCTTTTTGGTAGATCGGCGGCAAAACCATGAGTAATCCATCAGCCACGGCGAAAACCGTGTCGACGGCGCCTAAACAGCGCAAGCGCAGGGCCCCCCTGGCCTGGCTGGGCCGGGCCTTCCTGATCCTGATTGGCCTGTACGTCCTGTACGTGATCGTCTCCAACCTCATCAAGGACTTCAGCCTGTTCGCCAACATCTTCACGGGAGGGCTGCAGCTGGGCTTCGTCTACGCCCTGATCGCCCTGGGCTACACGATGGTCTACGGCATCGTGCGGCTGATCAACTTCGCCCACGGCGACGTGTTCATGGTCGGGGCTTTCGTGAGCTACTACTCGGTGGCGCGCTTCAAGCTGCACCTGTGGCCGGCCGCCGTGATCCAGGGCTTTCCCCCGGTCCTGTCCACCCTGCTGGGCTCCATCACGGTGATCCTGCTGTCGATGGTGGTCTGCGTGCTGCTGGCGGTGACCATCGAGCGGGTAGCCTACAAGCCCCTGCGGGACGCCCCCCGCATCGCCGCCCTGATCACGGCCATCGGCATGTCCTTCTTTTTGGAGTTCTTCGGGGCCCTGAACTTCGTGTTCTCCCCGCGGTTCATCCCCTACGAGCGGCCGTTCGGAGTAGTGGCCTGGTTCATCAGCAAAGGCATCCACCTGGTCGTGCCCGGGGAGGAGCCGCCGTCCGATTCCGTGACCTTCTCCAACATTTTATTGTTGATCATCGCCGCCTCCATCATGGTGCAGCTGGTGCTGCAGTTCCTGGTGCGCCGCACCAAAATCGGCATGGCCATGCGCGCCACCTCCTTCGACAAGCCTACGGCGCGCCTGATGGGCATCAAGGTGGACCGGGTGATCTCTTTCACCTTCGCCATCGGCGCCGCCTTCGCCGGTCTGGGCGGGGTGCTGTACGCCATTGCCTACAGCTCGATCTGGACCCAGCTGGGCATCCTGCCCGGCCTGAAGGCCTTCGTGGCCGCGGTGCTGGGCGGGATCGGCTCCATTCCCGGCGCCTTAGTGGGGGCGCTGATCATGGGGCAGGCGGAGGCCCTGACCATGGGCTACATTTCCACCCCGATGCGCGACGCGGTGGCCTTCACCATCCTGATCGTGGTGCTGCTGGTTCGGCCCACCGGCATCTTCGGCGAGCCGGAGAAGGAAAAGGCTTAGGAGCAGGGCATGGAACTCGGGTTTCTTTTCATCTCCATCGTCAAGATCGGCGCCATCCTGGCCTACATCTACGCCCTGCTGTGGGTACTGGGGCAAAAGCAATGGTGGATCAAGGCCGTGGGCCTGCTCGTCGCCTTCGCCGTCGTCCAGCTGGCGCTGTCGTTGAAATTCGGTTCCGGGGAAAACCCGTTCCAGATCCTCAACTCCTTCGACCAGGGGCTCCTGTTCCAGGCCTGCACTATCACCATGGTCTCCCTGGGACTGAACCTGATCTACGGCTTCAATGGCCAGTTCAGTCTGGGCCAGTGGGGATTCTACGGGATCGGGGCCTACTGCGCCGCCGACATCACCTACCGCTGGTTTAACGGCGACGCCCGCGGGCTCATCGTGGTGAGCGTCGGCACGATCCTGGGCGGCCTGGGCCTGATCCTGGTCAATCGGCTAGTCAAGCGCCTGCGCGGGATCCCGGTCCTGTCCGCCTTCACCCTGTACTTGCTGGTCAGCGTGGTCGCGGCGGCGGTGGCGGTGTTCGCCGGCCGCCTGCTCAACCCTTTGATCGCTCCGCTCATGGGCAGCCTGGCCGAGCCCGGTCCGCTCAACAGCCCGGCAGTCCGCCAGATTGTGTTTTTCCTGTCGGTGATCCTGGCTGGGATCTTCTCCGCGGAGGTGAGCTTCCTGTTCGGGCTGCCCGTGCTGCAGCTGGGCAGCGACTACTTCGGGATCGCCACCCTGGGCTTCTCCATCGTGATCAACACCCTGATGGTGAACTCCGACACCATCCTGCCCTTCCCGGAGATGAAGGGCGGGCGCGGCATGATCGGCATCCCCAAACTGACCACCTGGTTCTGGGCCTTCTTCTTCCTATTGGTGGTTGTCGTCATTATGCGCAACCTGATCCGCTCCACCACGGGCCGCGCGATCATGTCCGTGCGGGAGGACGAAACCGCGGCCAAGGCCATGGGCATCGATGTGGCCGGCAGCAAGCTGCTGGCATTCGTGGCGGGCAGCTTTTTCGCCGGCATCGGCGGCGCGGTGTACGCCCACTACATCGGGTTCCTGAGCCCGGGCACCTTCAGCTTCCTGGCGGGTTTCAACCCGCTCATCATCGTGGTGTTCGGCGGGCTGGGTAGCATGACCGGCACGATCGCGGCCTCCTTCGGCTGGATTTTCTTCCTGGAGGGGCTCCTGCGAGTGCTCCTCGGGCAGCTGGGCACTGATGCGCCCACCTGGCGCTTCGTACTGTACCCCATCACCCTCCTGCTGCTCATGCTGATCCGCCCGCAGGGCCTGCTGGGTACGGTGGAGTGGGGTTTTCTTAAGGGGGAGAAGCGCAAGGCTCGGGTGACGGTCCCCAAATCGTGAAACGGCGAGGGTAGGACGGCTGTGGATACCGAAACCAAGGCTCAAGACAACTCGCTCCTGCGCGTCCAGGGACTGACCAAGTTCTTCGGCGGGCTATGCGCCGTCAAGGACTTCGACCTGGCCATCGAGCCCGGTGAGCTCGTCGGGCTGATCGGGCCCAACGGGGCAGGAAAGACCACCGTGTTCAACCTGATCACCGGCCTCTACCAGACCTCCGGAGGGGAGATCCTGTTCAACGGCGAGGCCCTCCTCGGCCTGGAACCCTTCGAGATCACACGCCTGGGCATCGCGCGCACCTTCCAGAACATCCGCCTGTTCCCCAACCTATCGGTCATGGACAACGTGCGCATCGCCTATCACCCGCACGCCGGCTATAACCTGGCCGACAGCGTGTTCCGCACCCCCCGCTACCAGACCAAGGAGCGCGAGCTGGACGAGCAGGCCCGCGACTTCCTGGCCATCTTCAAGCTGGAGGGCATTCAGCAGGAGCTGGCCAAGAACCTGCCCTACGGCGAGCAAAGGAGGGTGGAGATCGCCCGCGCCCTGGCCTGCAGCCCGCGCTTGCTGCTGCTGGACGAGCCGGCCGCCGGCATGAACCCGCGCGAGATCGTGCAGCTCATGGAACTGATCCATTTCATCCGCGACCGCTTCAAGCTGACCATCCTGCTGATCGAGCACCAGATGCGCGTGGTCATGGGCATCTGCGAGCGGATCACGGTCATGGACTTCGGTGAGGTGATCGCCCGCGGCACGCCCAAGGAAATCCAGAACAACCCCAAGGTCATCGAGGCCTACCTCGGTAAGGGGAGCGCCCATGTTGCTTAGCGTCGAGAACCTGAACGCCTACTACGGCGCCATCCACGCCCTGCAGGGCATCTCCTTCCATGTGGAGGAGGGGGAGATCGTCACCCTGATCGGCGCCAACGGGGCCGGCAAGTCCACCACGCTGCGCACCATCTCCGGGCTGCTGCACCCCCGCACCGGCTCGATCCGCTTCAAGGGCGAGGACATCACCACCACCCCGGCCGAGCGGATCGTGGAGCTCGGCATCAGCCAGGTGCCCGAGGGACGCAAAATCTTCGCCCCCCTGACCGTGCGGGAGAACCTGATGATGGGCGCCTACACGAGGCGCGACCAGCAGGCGATCCAGAAATCGCTGGAACGTGTGTTCGTCAGTTTCCCGCGCCTGAAGGAGCGCATCACACAACTGGGCGGCACCTTGTCCGGCGGCGAGCAGCAGATGCTGGCCACCGCCCGAGGGCTGATGAGCGGACCCACGCTGCTGTTGATGGACGAGCCCTCCATGGGCCTGAGCCCGATCCTGGTGGAGGAGATCTTCAAGATTATCCGGGAAATCAACCAGCAGGGCACCAGCATCCTGCTGGTGGAGCAGAACGCCCTCATGGCGCTTTCGGTGGCCAACCGGGCTTACGTACTGGAGACCGGCCGGATCGTGCTGTCGGGCAGCGCCCGGGAGATCGTCGAGAACCCGCAGGTCAAGGAAGCCTACTTAGGCGTCTAGCCGGCGCATCCCCCGGGCGCGGGCGTATTCCCGCACCTCCTCCACCTCGTGGCGGAGCACCCGCCGCCGCAGCTGCGGGAACTCCCCTGCCCGGTGGGCCGGATGGTACTGGTCCATGATGTTCAGGAAGGTGTCCCGGGAAATCTGCTCTGCCAGGAAGTCGATCACCGCTCTTGAACCGGCGAGGCCACCGGGCAGGACCAGGTGGCGCACCAGCAGACCGCTTCTGGCCACCCCGCGGGCGTCCACCGCCAAGTCCCCCACCTGGCGGTGCATCTCCCGCAGCGCTTCCTGGCACCACTGCACGTAATCCTTTACCCCAGAGTACCGCAGGGCCGCAGCGCTGTCGCCGTACTTGAAATCCGGCATGTAGATGTCCACCAGACCGGCTAGCTCGCGCAGGAACTCCGGGTTCTCGTATCCCCCGCAGTTGTAGAGGATCGGGACCTCGAGGCCGCGCTGGCGGGCTTTCTTCAGGGCTTCGCCGATCAGGGGTGCCTGATGGGTCGGGGTCACCAGGTTGATGTTTTCGGCGCCGCTGGCCTGCAGGCCCAGGGCCAGGCGGACCAGCTCCTCCTCGGTGACGACGCTGCCCCTGTCCAGCTGGCTGATGTCGTAGTTCTGGCAGAAGAGGCAGGCCAGGTTGCAGGCCGTGAAGAAGATGGTGCCCGAGCCGCCGCGGCCCACCAGCACGCTCTCCTCGCCGAAGTGCAGTTCGGCGGAGGACACGACCAGCTCGGCGCCCGTGCGGCAGCGGCCCTTCGCGCCGGCTAGGCGGTCCACCCCGCAGAAGTTGGGGCAGACCCGGCAATCGGAAAGCCAGTCCCGCAGATCATTCATCGCCGGAAAGCCAGAAACGGGCTACCCTGGCCTCCCCCTTCGCCATAGCAAAGCCGTAAAATGCCACAGAATAAGGAATTATGGTTTTTATCATAACCTGGATTGCATCGAAAAGCAATCGATTTTACCAAGAATCTTGGCAGATTGACAGCAGGGAATGGCTGCGGTACGCTGTGGAGAAAGAATATAGTGGGAGCCAAAGGAATATGAAAGCGAAAGAGCTGATCCTGCGGATTCTCCAGCTTAAGCCCAACCTGTCGACAACCAAGCTCGCGAAACTCTGCTACCTCTTCGATCTGGGGTGGACCCAGCTTCACGGGGAACAGAAGACGGAGCTTCCCTACCAGTGGTGGCATTACGGGCCGTACAGCAAGGAGTTCGAGCGCGCGATCTGGGAGCTGGAGGCTACCGGGCGGATCCAGGAAACCGCCTTCAAGACCACGCACAAGCAGTATGACTGCATTCTCCATTCCGCCGTAGATACCAAGCCCCCACACCTGGGCAAAGAGGAGGAGCAGCTCCTGCAGTTCATCCTCGACAAGTTCGCGGACTGGGACCTCCAGCGCCTTCTGAAGTTCGTCTACTCAACCCCGCCCATGTTGGAAGCGAAGGCGAAGAATCAGCAGTTCCGCCGCCTGAACATGAAATCCCGGCCGGCACGCGGCCTGAAAACCGATCCAGAGACCGCGCGGATGATCCTGGAATCCGAGCTTACGGATCGAAGCCGCTACGTCCCCGCGGACGTCGTGCTCCGAAAGCTGCAGACCGCGGGCGCGTAGTGCCTGGATCCAAACCATCAGCTATCGTTCGTCTTTCTCCTAAAGCCGAAGAATATCTCATCGAACATGGCCAGCAGCTGGATCCAGAGCAGCGGCGAGAGGTGGAGGCGCTATTTTCACAGCTGAAGGCAGATCCGCATGCCGGCAAGCGCCACCAGGAAGAGGTCGCCTGGTTGGCGGAAACGCTTTTCTATATCGAGCGATACCTGGGCAAGAAGGTCTGGATGCTGCTGCATTATGACATCGTTTCGAAATCAGAATGCATCGATGTGGAAGTGAAAGGCGTGTGGATCGGGCATAAGATGTAAGGGCCCTTCACGGTTCTCCTATCGTCTGTTTCTCCAGGTAGTCCACATACCTTTTGATCGCATCATCGTGGATGTAGTGCAGCTCCAGGGCGATCTCACCGAAACGCCGCGGGTCGCCGGCATGTGCAGGCGGAGGACCTCTTCTACTTGCTCGGGCTTCATGGCCCAGATCTTCACCAGGAAGTCACCGATGCGGTCAGTCATATCCCAAAAAAGTCCCAGCGTCTTTTGCTGCTTGCCCTTTATAATTCTTTTTCTGATCTCCGAAAAAAGATCATTATTTGCTGCATATCTTTCCCAATGTTCAAACGATAGAATTCAAAAACCGGATCGTTTTCTCGAAGATAACCTCGCTCGCCAATATAGTTTTGTCCTGGCTTTATGTCATTGTCGTATAGAAAAAAATCACGGCTAAATAATGGCCGATTAGCTTGAAGCGCTAAAGAATCAAACATTCTTTGTGTCTCAGTAGCGGTCATCAAATGAATGCGGGTCCATTTATGTCCATCATGCGAACCGTCTAGGGTTATATAATCTTGACGATAAGGCATTATATAAGTGGATCTGTTCTGTAGTGTAATCAAGAATCCTACATAGTTGAGGCCTGTGCGAATTGTGCTAATTCTTGCTATTAGTTCATTTTGCTCTGCGACTACAACATGAGCGCCACGCGAGATTTCGATTCTATATCCTTCATGTTCAATTGCAGCAAGAATAAGTGCTGGTTGTGGCACTTCTTTAGTTGTAGTAGCTGGCTTTGCCACTGTTTTTGCTTCCGGAACTGAGAAACATCCCCAAAAGAAAAATAGCAGAATAAGAATAATCAAGTATTTAGTGGGCGTCATTTATGGTCTCCATTGCTTCAAGCACCATTCTCAGTCCCGCAGATTGCTCATGAGCCTGGAGGAAAGCCGGAAGTGGGAGTCGAACCCACGACCTGCTCATTACGAGTGAGCCGCTCTACCACTGAGCTAATCCGGCTTTATCGGGGGCTACATTAGCGCAGCCCGGCTTTTATTTCAAGCCGGCGGCCTTCGATCAAGGAAGCCGGCGGGAGGCCGATAATCACAATGACCATAGCGGAGCCGGCAATAGCCACCATTTGGGAGGTCGACCTTGATTCGAGGACTGTATACGGGCGCGAGCGGGATGGTGGTGCAGATGCACCACCTGGACGCGGTGGCCAACAACCTGGCCAACGTGGACTTAAGCGGCTACAAGCGCGACATGCCGGTGGACAAGGCCTTCCCCGAGATCCTGCTGCGCCGGCTGAACGACGACGGGGTGTACCGGTTCCCCCTGGGCTCGGTGGACACCACCCCGATCGTCGGGCGCCTGGGCACGGGGGTGGAGCTGAACGAGGTGTACACGGTGTTCGAGCAGGGCCCGCTGAAGCAGACCGAGAACTTCTTCGACCTGGCCCTGGAAGGCGAGGGCTTCCTCGCGATCGCCACCGAGGCGGGGGAGCGCTACACGCGCAACGGCTCCTTCCATCTGAACGACGAGGGCTACCTGGTCACCAAGCACGGGGAGGCGGTGCTCGGCGAGTCCGGTCCCCTGAAGCTTAAAAAGAACAACTTCGTGATCGACCAGGACGGGGTGGTCTGGCAGAACGCCGCTTTCACCGGCGATGACCGGCGCCTGGTGTCGCTGGAAGAAAACGAGTGGGAGAACCTGGAGCGGGTGGACCGCCTCAGGCTGGTGGATTTCCAGAGGCAGCGTCACCTGAAAAAGGTGGGCAACTCCTTCTGGGAGTCGACCGAGGAATCCGGTCCGGCACAGGTCGCCGTCCAGGAGCGCCCGAAGGTGCGCCAGGGCTTCCTGGAGGGGTCGAACGTGAACGTGGTCACCGAGATGGTGCAGATGATCGAGGTGAACCGCAGCTACGAGGCCAACCAGAAAGTCATCCAGACCCAGGACGCCCTGCTGGGCCGCCTGGTCAACGACGTGATCCGCGCCTGAACGAGGAGTAACACATGATGCGCTCGCTTTGGACCGCCGCTTCCGGGATGATCGGACAACAGTTCAACATTGACACCATCGCCAACAACCTGGCCAACGTGAACACCACCGGTTTCAAGGCCAACCGGCCCGACTTCGAGGACCTGCTCTATCAGACCCTGCGCGTGGCCGGCACCCCCGCCACCGAGGTGACCGTGGTGCCCACCGGGATCCAGGTGGGGCATGGCGTGCGGCCCGCCGCCACCCAGAAGCTGTTCACCCAGGGCAGCCTCCAGTCCACCGGCAACGTCACGGATCTGGCCATCGAGGGGGATGGCTTCTTCCGCGTTCTACTATACGACGGCAGCTACGGCTACACGCGGGACGGGTCCTTCAAGATCGACGCCAACGGGCAGGTGGTGAGCTCCAACGGCTACCGCTTCCTGCCGGAGATCATCCTGCCGGAAGGCTTCCTGCGGGACAGCCTCACGGTGTCGCAGGACGGCCGGGTGACAGTGAAGATCGCCGGGGTCGACGACCCCATTGAGGTCGGGCAGATCGAGATTTACCGCTTCGTGAACCCGGCGGGCCTGGCGGCGGTGGGCGAGAACCTATTCAAGGTGACCGGCGCCACCGGGGAGGTCATCCCCGGACGGCCGGGCTTCGACGGCATGGGCAAGACCATCCAGCGCTTCCTGGAGATGTCCAACGTGTCCGTGGTCCAGGAGATGGTGAACATGATCGTGGCCCAACGCGCCTACGAGACCAACTCCAAGGCCATCCAGACCTCCGACAACATGCTGGCCACGGCCAACAGTCTGAAGCGGTAGGCTCCGATGGCTCGCCGGCTCGCCCCGATCCTGGCGGTTCTGATCGGGACCGCCGCGGCCGCGAGCGGCGGGCCGGTTGTGTACCTCCATCCTGCGGCTGTCGTGCAGACCGGCACCCTCACCCTGGGGGCGATCGCCGTAGTGCTGAGCGGCGACCCGCGGGAGGAGGCGGAGCTGGCGGCTTTGCCGCTGGGGCCCGCCCCCGCGCGCCCGTGTTTTCTGACGCCGCAGGAGGTGCGCCGGCGCGTCGAGGGCGCCTGGGCGGGCCGGTTGGACCTGGTGGGCTCGGGCGTGGCCCTGCTGCCCGCAGGCGCCGTGCCGGCGCCCCAGCAGGCCCAGGCCGCGGCGCTGCTGGCCGCCCTGGGGCGCGAGGGGCAGGGCAGGCTGGAGGTGGATCTGCTTTCACCACTGCCGGAAAGCGCCGGGAAACCGGTCCTGCTTTCCCGCACGGGGGGAAGCGGGCGCTTGGCGGGGAGGATACAGGTCCAGATCGGGGAGGCCAGCGTGCTGGTGTTCGTGCACCCGTATGCTTCGGTGGCCCGCGCCGCCCGCGACCTGCCGCGCGACCATCTCCTGTCCGGCGAGGACGTGCAGTACGCGGAGGAGGACCTGTCCAGCCTGCAGGGCTCCTACCTGACGCCGGCCGACCTGGAAGGCTCTTTCCGGACGCTGGCGCCGGTTTCGCGGGGGGCGCTCCTGGAACCGGCCCGCCTGACCCGCAACCTGCTAGTGAGGGCCGGCGAGCGAGTGACCGTGGTATTCGTGAGCCCTGGCCTGAGCGTGACCCTGAGCGGCAAAGCCTGGGGGTCGGGCGGGCGGGGGGAGACGGTGGAGGTCACTTTGCGCGACCCGACGCGGCGTTTCCGCGGACGGGTTACCGACACGGGGGAGGTGGTGGTTGAACAGCGCTAAAGGATGGCGGGGAATTGCGCTGGCCGTCGCATGGCTGGCAGCCGGCGCCGCAATAGCCGCGGCCGCGCCTGCGGTGCGCCTGAAGGACATCGCCGCCCTACAGGGGGTGCGCGGCAATCAGCTGGTCGGCATCGGGCTGGTCACCGGCCTGGCCGGCCGCGGGGACTCCGCGAGCTCGGCGCTGCTGCGCAACGCCGTGGCCAACCTGGTCTCCAACTTCGGGTTCCGGATCGCGCCGCAGGAGGTGCGCAGCCGCAACTGCGCCGTGGTCTCGGTGAGCGCCGAGGTGGCCCCCTTCGTGCGCCCCGGGGCGCCGTTCGACGTCAAGGTGGCCAGCCTGGGGGACGCCCGCAGCCTGGAGGGCGGGATCCTGCTGCAGACCCCGCTGAAGGGGGCCAACGGCCGGGTCTACGCCCTGGCCCAGGGGCAGGTCTTTACGGTCGGGGAAGGGAGCGGCACCCGGACCGTCGGCTTGATTCCCGGCGGGGCCATCGCCGAGCAGGAGATCCTCTCCTCGTTCCTCGCCGGCTCCACCGTCGCGCTGGTGCTGAAGAACTCGGATTTCCTGACCGCCAACAAGGTGGCCGAAGCCGTCCGCAAGGCCTTCCCGGACATCCGCGTGCGGCCGCTGGACGCCTCGCTGGTGGAGCTGGAGATCCCCGAGGATCGCCGCGGCGACCCGGTGGGCTTTATCGCCCAGCTGGAGGCCCTGCAGGTGAGCCCCGACCCCTCCGGCAAAGTAGTGATCGATGCCGCCACCGGAATCATCATCTTCGGGGAACAGGTACGAATCGGCAAGGTGGCCGTGTCGTACAAGGACATCTCGCTGAAGGTCGGCTCGGCGCCCGCCTGGCGAGCGCAGGACTCCGAGGACAAGCCGGAGCAGTTCACCCTGAACGAGAACAGCACCGTGGAAGAGCTGGTCGGCGCGCTGCGCACCATCGGCCTGGACACCGAAACGGTGATTCATCTTTTGAAAGCCATCGACAAGGCCGGGTCCCTGTACGGGACCCTGGTCATCCTGTAAGGAGCCTCTCATGGACGTCTCCATTTCCGGCTACTTACCCACAGCCGCTGACCGGGCGGTGGAGCGCGCAGCGCAGGCGGCTCGAAGGCTGGAGGCCAAGACCGTCGACAAAGGCAGCCAGCTGTACAAGGTATGCCTGGAGTTCGAGGCCATTTTCATCAAGCAGATGCTGAACAGCATGCGCAAGACCGTGGAAAAATCCGGTTTGTTGGACGGGGGCATGGCGGAGGAGATCTTCGAGGACATGCTCTACGACGAGTATGCCAAAAAGATGGCGGCGACCGCGAACTTCGGGCTTGCGGCCATGATCTACAGCCAGCTGCAGCCTTCCGCCTGAATACTATTGTATACCGTCCAAACACCCCTTTCTTATGAAAAAGTATACGATTCCCCTTTTTTGTTTACTCGGAAAGTCAATTATTTCTTAATTCTATATATAATAATAACTTATATAGCTAGTCAATGGTCGTGGTATTGGCACGCTTTTTGCTTATCTTCTGAACAGGAGGACAGGAGGAAACCATGAACCCGGTTACCCCCAGCCCTAAAGAAGACACCCTGCGGGCCTACTTCGACCAGATCAAGAAGACCCGCCTTCTAACCTTCGAGGAGGAGCTGGCCCTCTCCCGCAGCATCCAGCGAGGCGACGAGGCCGCCCGGCAGAGGCTGATCACCGCCAACTTGCGGCTGGTCGTGCGCATCGCCAAGAAGTACATGACCCCCGATGTGTCCCTCCTGGACCTGATCCAGGAAGGAAATCTCGGGCTGATCAAAGCGGCCTCCAAATACGACTACCGCAAGAACGTGCGCTTCAGCACCTACGCCTCCTGGTGGATCAAGCAGGCCATCGTGCGCGCCCTGTCCAACAAGCGCCGCGTGATCCGGCTCCCGCACCGCAAGGAGGAGAAGCTGCGGCGGATCAATAAGACCTTCAACACCCTTTCCCAGCAGTACAAGCGCTCCCCCAACTACCAGGAGATCGCCGACGAGTTGGGGATCCAGGAGAGGGAGGTGGAGGCGATCGTGAGCCTGTCCAGCGCCGTGGTCTCCCTGGACGGCCCGACCCCCGAGGAGAACGGCACGCTGCAGGACCTGATCATGGACTACACCTACGTCCCGGACCGGGAGCTGCTGCGCAACAGCCTGCGGGAGAAGACCATGGGTTTTCTGGAGACCCTGCTCGCCAAGGAGAAGCAGATCCTGCTGTACCGCTTCGCCTTTTTCGGCGGGCGCAAGTACACCCTCAAGATGATCGGCGACGAGATGGGCATCTCCCCCGAGACTGTGCGCCAGATCGAGATCCGGGCGCTACGCAAGCTCAAGGAGTGCGCGGGAGAGCTCCGCGACTTCGTCTTCGGGACTTGACCAATGCGGCCCCAACAATAGAATGGGCCCATGTCCAAGATCCGCTGGGCCCTGATCCTGCTGGGCTCGATCGCGGCCTTGCTGGCGCTCATGCTGCTGCTCATCCCCCGGCGCTCCTCCCCGCCCGGCGACCTCGGCGCGCCTCGGGGCCAGGAGTCGCGTGAGTACCCTTACCCCGTGCCGGAAAAGGAGCCCCTGCCCTTCGCGCCGGGGCAGCCGGCGCCCGTTTCGCGGGCGCTGCCGCGGGGCCCGCAGCCGGCCGCGCGACCGGCGCGGGCGGCCATCGTCATCGACGACGTAGGCTACAGCCTGGCCGGCCTGAAGGAGTTCCTGGCCCTGCCGTACCCGCTGGCCTTCTCCGTACTGCCAGGCCTGCCGCACAGCCTTGAGGCCGGGCGCCTGATCGCCGCCGCCGGCAAGGAACTGCTCGTGCACCTGCCCATGGAGCCGTCCGGTGGCACGGACCCGGGCCCCGGGGCCATCCTGACCAGCCAGAGCGATCGCGAGATCCAGCAGCTGCTGGAGGAAAGCTTCGGCCGCTTCCCGCAGGCTGTCGGGATGAACAACCACATGGGTTCCAGGGCCACCGCTGACGAGCGGGTCATGGGCGTGGTGTTAGGCTTCCTGCAAGCCCGCGGGCTTTTCTTCCTGGACAGCAGGACTACGCCCGCCACCCGGGGGCCGCAGGTGGCCGAGCGCCTGGGGGTGAGCCTGCTGGAGCGCGACGTGTTCCTGGACAACGAGAACTCCGCCGCCTACATCGAGCAGGCCCTGAAGCGCGGGATCCGGACCGCCCAGGCCCGGGGCAGCGCCGTGCTCATCGGGCACGTGCAGAACCTGGAGCTGGCCGGGGAGCTGGAGCGCCTGGTCCCGGAGCTCGCCCGCGCCGGGGTGAGCCTCGTTCCCCCCAGCGCGCTGGCCGCGGGGACCCGGGGGCGGCCATGATCGTGCTGGGAGTGGAGTCCTCCTGCGACGAGTGCGCCGCCGCCGTCGTGGAGGATGGCCGCAGGATCCTGAGCAATGTCGTGGCCACCCAGGAGGAGTTCCATCGACCCTACTACGGGGTGGTGCCGGAGATCGCTTCACGCCGGCACATCGAAACGATCGCGCCGGTGGTCGGGGGGGCACTCCAGGAGGCGGGCCTCGCGGCGGCGGCGGTAGACGCCCTGGCCGTCACCTACCGTCCGGGCCTGATCGGTTCGCTGCTCGTGGGGCTGTCGTTCGTCAAGGGGCTGGCCCTGGCCCTGGACAAGCCCTTCGTCGGCGTGGACCACGTCCTGGCGCACCTGTATGCCCCACATCTAGAGTACGAGATCGACTACCCCTACCTGGGGCTGCTGGCGTCCGGCGGGCACACCCTGATCGCCCGGGTGGAAGGATTCGACCGCATCCAGGTCCTGGGCACGACCATCGACGACGCCTGCGGCGAGGCCTTCGACAAGGTGGCCAAGTTCTACGACCTGGGCTTCCCGGGGGGGGTGGCCATCGACCGCCTTGCCCGCGAGGGCAGCCCCGAGGCCTTCCGCTTCCCCTGGCCTTCGCTGCACAAGGGGGATCACCCCTTCGACGTGTCCTACTCGGGGTTGAAGACCGCGGTCGTGAACCAGCTGGACCAGTTCTGGAACCCGAAGTACCCGAAGAGCCCCGCGAATATCGCCGCGGCCTTCCAGAAGGCGGCGGTGGACATCCTGGTGGACCGCCTGCTCAAGGCGGCAAGGCACACGGGCCTCGGCACCATCGTGGCCGGGGGGGGTGTGGCCGCCAACAGCTACCTGCGCCGGCGCCTGGCGGAGCAGCCCAACCTGCGCGTAATCTTCCCCTCCCTGAAGCTGTGCACGGACAACGCGGCCATGATCGCCGGCCTCGGTTATCAAATGCTGGCCGCGGGCCGGCGGGACGGCCTCGAACTGAACGCCGAGGCGCGCGTGGCGGGCCTGCGCCGAGCCTATCCTTGACCCGGGTTTCCCATCCATACTACCATTCCCGCATGTTCCGCGCCGCCGTACTCTACGCCCCCTCCGACCTGGGCTCCTTGGCCGAGAGGATCGCCGCCTCGCTGGACCGCAGGCGCTTCCAGGTCACGGTCCGGCCGGCCGCCGACGCGGCCATCCCAGACCTTTCCGCGGCCGACCTGGTCCTGCTGGGCAGCTCCCCGCAGGGCCGTGCCGCGCTGCACCCGGACTTCGCCGAGATCCTCCGCGCTTTGAGCGGGATCAACCTGGCAGGCAGGGTGGCCGGGGTGTTCGCCGCCGGAAGCGACGCCCCCCTGGCGGCCTGGAAGAAGGCGTTGAAGGACTGCGCTATCCGCCTGGAGCCGGAGAACCTGCTGCGGGCCGACGGGGCCGACGCAAAAGCCCTGGCCGGCTGGGTCGGCCGGCTCACCCGGCAGCTGGAAGAGCGGGCCGGTGGGCGCTAGCTACGACCTGGACCGGGCCATCCGCAAGGTGCCTGACTTTCCCAAGCCCGGCGTCCTGTTCTACGACATCACCGGTATCCTCGCCAATCCGCAGGCCTTCGCTTTCTGCGTGGAGAGCATCGCGCGGGAGGCGGCAGGCCTGAGCCCGGAGGGGATCGCCGCTATCGAGTCGCGCGGCTTCGTCTTTGCGGCCCCCGCCGCCTTCAGCCTCAAGCTGCCCCTGATCCTGATCCGCAAGAAGGGCAAGCTGCCCGGCCCGACCTACCGCGCCCGCTTCGCCCTGGAGTACGGCGAGGACGAGATCGAGGTGCAGCGTGACGACGTGCGCCGCGGCTCGCGGCTGCTGCTGGTCGACGACCTGATCGCCACCGGCGGGACGCTCAAGGCCGCCTGCGGCTTGCTGGAGGGCGCTGGGGCCGCGGTGGCCGGGATCTTCGCCGTTGTGGGCCTGCCTTTTTTGAACTACGAGAAGGCGCTCCGCGGTTACCCGCTACGCACCCTGATCCAGTACCAGGGGGAGAAAGCCTAGCAGATCCTGGGCAGCAGCAGCCCCCGGGGCATGTCCAGGAAGCGCCTGCCTCCGATCGAGGTCTCCAGAACCACCCGGCCGGGGTGGCCCACGGCGACACTGCCCACGCAACGGGCCTGCCTGCCCAGGGGGTGGGCGCGCAGGATTTCCAGGGCCCGGCCCTCGGCCTCGCTGTCCACTACCGCCACCAACACACCCTCATTAGCGATCTCCAGAGGGTTCAGACCCAGCAGACCTGCCGCGGCCGCCACGGTGCCGTCCACGGGGAAATCCTCCTCCACCAGAGCCAGGCCCAGGCCGGAGCCGGAGGCCAGCTCGTTGACCACCGCGGCCACCCCGCCGCGGGTTGCGTCCCGCATACAGCGCAGCGCCGGGCCCAGCGCCGCCAGCCGGGCGCACAGGGGGTGCAGGTTGGCGCAGTCGGAGGCGAGCGAGGCGCCCACCTGAAGGGATTCGCGGGCGGCCAGGACGGCCAGGCCGTGGGCGCCCACCGGGGCCGACACCAGCACGCGGTCCCCCTCGCGCATCCTAGATGGCGAGAGGCTGAGCCCAGGATCGGCCCGCCCGACCCCCGCGGTGTTGAGGTAGATCCCGCCGCCCTTGCCGGCCGGCACGACCTTGGTGTCGCCGGTGATGACCCGCACCCCGGCCTCGTCGGCGGCCGTGCGCACCGAGTGAAGCACACGGCGCAGGTCCTCCAGCCGGAAGCCCTCTTCGAGCACCAGCCCCAGGGAGAGGGCCAGTGGCGTGGCGCCGCACACGGCCAGGTCATTGCAGGTGCCGAAAACCGCGAGGCGCCCGATGTCGCCGCCGGGGAAGAAAGGCGGGTCCACCACGTAGCTGTCCGTGGTGAGCAGACCCTGTCCCTCCAGCCGGAAGGGGCTGGCGTCGTTCAACTCCGCGTAGTGCTCGCCTCGGAAGAAAGGGTAAATGACCTGTTCGGTGAGCCAGCGTGAAAGGGCTCCGCCGCTGCCGTGCTCCAGACTGAGGCGTTCGCCGTGTTCACCCCGCTCGTCGGGATTCAGGCGCGGGCCTCCCCAAAGCGGAAGGCGGCCGAGCAGGAGCCCTCGGAGGAGACCATGCAGGGCCCGATCGGGCTTTCCGGTGTGCAGGCCCGCCCGAAGAGCGGACAGTCCTCAGGCGCGAGGCGGCCCAGCAGCACCCGTGCGCAGCCGCAGCCCGCAGGCTCCGAGTTCCACATCGCCGGCAGGCCGAAGCGCGCGGCGGCGTCGAAGCCGCGGTAACGCTCCCGCAGGCCGAGGCCGCTGCCCGCGATGATGCCTAGGCCCCGCCACAGGGCGTCCTCCGGCTCCAGCAGCTCGGCCAGCACTTGCCGGGCCCGTGGGTTTCCTTCCGGGCGCACGACGCGGGCGTACGCGTTCTCGACCCGCCGCCTGCCGGCACTCAATTGGCGGAGGAGCGCCAGGATGCCTTCCAGCAGGTCCAGCGGCTCGAAGCCGGTGACCGCCCCTGGCAGGCCCCCGGCCTCTTCTAAAAAGCGGTAGGGTTCCAGGCCCAGCACGGCGGAAACGTGCCCCGGCAGCAGGAAGGCGTCCAGGCGGATTTGCGGGTCGGATAGTAAAGCCCGCAGCGCCGGCGGAACGGTCTTGAAGGCGGCGTACAGGAACAGGTTGGCGATGCCCTCGCGGGCGGCCTGCAGGAAGGCGGCGGCCACCGTCGGGGCGGTGGCCTCGAAACCAACTCCCAGGAAGACCACCGGAGCGTCCGTGCCGCGGGCCAGCGACGGCAGCTCGGCGGGGGAGTACAGGATGCGCAGGCGTCCGGAACCCAGCCGCGAGGCCAGCGCCTGGCCGCAGGCCCCAGGGACCTTGAGCATGTCCCCGAAGGTGGCCAGGATCAGCCCGGGCCGGTCGAGTAGGGACAGCGCCAGGTCGATGTACCCGGCCGGCGTCACGCACACCGGGCAGCCGGGTCCGGAGATGAGGCGCACGTTCTCCGGCAGCAGGGAGCGCAGGCCCGCCCGGCGGATGCTCACGGTGTGCGTCCCGCACACCTCCATGATACGCACCTCCCGGTGCAGGGTGGCGGCCAGCCGGCGGATCTCCTCCAGCAGGGGGCCGGCGCGGGAGTGATCGGAAGCGGCGGGACTCAAGGGGAGTCTTGTCGAGGCGCCCTGGCGGCCATCTCGTCGAAGAGCGCGAGGCGTTCCTCGGCCTCCGCGGCATCCAGGATCTCGATCGCGTAACCGGCGTGGATGATCAGGTGGTCGCCGACCCGGACGTTCTCGACCAGGGAGGTGTCCACCACGGTTTCCAGTTTGTCCTGCCGCACCAGGGCCTTCCCCTCCGGGAGCAGCCGGGCGACGCGCATGGGTACTGCTAGGCACATGCGGTATTCTACACAACCTCGTCTTGAAAATATACCTGCCCGACGGCCAGGCCGCCGTCCCCGGGGGGCAACAGGCGATGGGTGTACACTGCGAAGCCTTCCGCGGCCAGCGCGGGGGCGAGCAGTCCCAGGAGGAGCATGTTCTGGAACACCCCGCCGGAAAGGACCAGCTCGCGCCGGCCGGTTTGGCGGCGCATCTCCCGGGCGCCTTCAAGTGCCGCGCGGGCGATGGCCCGGTGGAAGAAGAGCGCCGCGGCCCCCGGTCGGGCGCCGGGCCGGGCCGCCTGTTCAGCCAGCTCCAGCAGCAGGGGAGAAGGGTCGAGGTGGAAGGGGGCGCCCTCGCTCGCGGGCTCTTTCATGGGCACCAGCCCGGCCGGCTCCCCTGCGTCCAGCGGCGCCTTCGCCCCGGGCTCGCGCAGCGCCAGCCCTTCCATCCGGATGGGCCCCTCCCCCTCGTAGGCGACCCGGTCCACCAGGCCGAGCACCGCGGCGGCGGCGTCGAAGATCCGCCCCAGGGAGGAGGTGAGGGGGCAGTTCAGGCCGCGCTCGATCATCTCCAGCAGGAGGCGGGCGTCCTCGACGCCGAGGCGCCCGTCACGGCAGAAGACCCGCCGGATCCCGGCGGGGGAAAGGCTGCCGGCCAGCAGGGCCAGCGCCGCGCGCAGAGGGTGGAGCACCGCGGCGTCGCCTCCGGGCAGGGGGAAGGGGCGGAAGCAGCCCAGGCGCCGGAAACCGCGGCGGTCCGCGCTTAGGAACTCGCCTCCCCAGATCGTGCCGTCGGTGCCGTAGCCGGTGCCGTCAAAGGTCAGGGCCAGGGCCTGTTCCAGGCCGTGCTCGGCCATGACCGCCAGGGCGTGCGCGTGGTGGTGCTGCACGCCGACCGTGCGGCCTTCCCGGAAGCCCTCGGCCCAGCGGCTGGTATGGTAGAGGGGGTGCAGGTCGCAGGCCACCACCTCCGGCCTGACCCCGTACAGGTCCAGGATCCGCTCGATCTGGCGCCCGAAATCAGAGCGCGTGACCGGGTCCTCCAGGTCGCCGATGAACGGGGCCAGGTACACGTCGGTGCCCCGCGCCAGGGCGGGGGCGTTTTTCAAATCGCCTCCCAGCCCGAGGGTGATCCGGGCCACGGGAGCCGCGAGCGTGACCAGGCCGGGAACGTACCCGCGGGAGCGGCGCAGGAGCACCGGGGTGCCCTCGGGCCCCACGCGCAGGACCGAATCGTCCGTACGGAACAGGATCCGCCGGTTGTGCGCCAGGAAAAGGTCCGTGGCATCCCCCAGCCTGGCCCTGGCTTCCGCGGGATCGGTGATGACCGGCTCGCCTTTCAGGTTGCCGGAGGTCATGATCAGGTGCCTGTAGCCGGGCCGAGCCTCCGGGTGGCGGAAGAGCAGCAGGTGCAGGGGGGTGTAGGGGAGCATGACCCCGAGGGTGCCGGTATTGGAGACCGCCTCCAGGTGTCGGGGCGCCCCCGGGCGCACGGCCCGGATCAGGATCGGGCTGGCGGGGGAGGCCAGTAGCTCCGCATCGCCCTCCTCCAGCAGGCACAGGCTACGGGCTTCCTCGAGGTCGGCGACCATGAGGGCGAAGGGCTTGCGCTCTCGCTCCTTGTCCCGGCGCAGCCGCGATACCGCCGCGGCCGAGCGCGGGTCGGCCGCCAGGTGGAAGCCGCCGAGGCCCTGTAACGCCACGACCTTTCCCCCCCGCAGCGCTTCCACGACCCGCACCAACGGGTCCCCCGCGACGGGGCGGCCGGCCGGGTCGGCCAGGGACAGCCTGGGTCCGCAGGCCGGACAGGAGTTGGTCTGGGAGTGGAAGCGCCGGTCGCCCGGGTCCCCGTATTCCCGCAGGCATTTGGGGCATTGGCGGAAGTCGGCCATGGAGGTGTTCTCCCGGTCGAAGGGGGTGCGCGCAATAATCGAGTAGCGCGGGCCGCACTGGGTGCAGGTGATGAAAGGGTACAGGTAGCGGCGGTCCCCGGGGTCCAGCAACTCGACGGCGCACTGCGCGCACAACGCCAGGTCGGGGGGGATCGGCGGGAAGCGGTAGGCATCGGGAACGCTCTCCACAATCCGGAAGCCCTCCTCCCCGGATGGCTCGAGGGCCTCGGCCTGCAGCGAATCGATCCGGGCCACCGGCGGCAGCATCCGCCGCAGCGCCTCCGGGAAGCCCTCTACCCGGTCCCGGGGACCCTCCAGCTCGGCCACGACCTCGGAGCGCTGGTTGCGCACGATGCCGCTCAAGCCCAGAGCCGTGGCGCAGCGGAACACGGTAGGGCGGAAGCCCACCCCCTGGATGACGCCGCGGAAGGAGTAGCGTACCCGGATCCTCACCTCGTTCACGGTAAGGGATAGGTACCATGACGGGCGGTACGAATCAAGACGTCGCCTTGACGAAGGGGGAGGCGGCGGTTAGAGTGGCAGCCATGAAATCGATCGTCCTGGAAGCCGCCGACCTGGACGGGTACCTGACCGAGAAGGACCGGCACACCATCGCGGCCGTGGATGCGAAGTACGCCGAGGCGATGCAGATTTTCCCGTCGTTGGAGCAGGCCGGCTCGGGCTCCGGCAGGCTCGAGGCCCGCGAGCGGCTGATCGGGGTGTACAACGAGCTGGGTAAGATGATGCAGGAGATCGTGCGCACCGAGCCCAACATCCACGTCTACTCTTTCGAAACCCCGCGGCCCGCGCACGGGGAGGCTTCCCGCCTGATCGCCAAGCTGCGCGACAGCGCCACGCAGAGGCCGGAGTTCGTCTACTACACGCAGCGCGCCTACGAGCTGCTGTTCAACCTGGCCTTCGGCGGCTCGGTGGCCGCCAAGAAGAACCACATCTTCGTGGACACCCCGGTCGCCATCCCCGTGCAGAACTACGCGGTGCACAAGATCCCCGACATCGACGACAAGATCGGCAACAGCGTGATGTGTGTGATGCTGCGCGCCGCGCTCCTACCTTCCATGATCGTGTCCAAGGAGGTCCAGGAGTATTCCTCCGACGGCTACGTGACCCCCTTCGCCCTGTTCAAGATTAGCCGGGATGACAAGAAGGAAGAGCACAACATGTCCTATATCCTGGACCTGAAGCGCTCCTATTTTGACCTGGCCAGCCTGGACGGCAAGGACCTGTTCTTCGCCGACCCGATGAATGCCACCGGCGGCAGCCTGGTCACCATCGTGAAATACCTGCGAGGGGAGGGGGTGAAGCCCCGCTCCATCAAGTTCCTGAACGTCATCTCCGTGCTCAAGGGATCGCTGCGCATCGTGCGGGCCATCGAGAACTCCGAAATCTACACCCTATGGATGGACCCCAGCCTGAACAACAAGGCCTACATCATGCCGGGGTTGGGGGACGCCGGGGACCGCATCAATGGGGCCGACGAGCACGCCCAGCCGCGCAACATCATCCAGCTCATCGCCGATTACGGGGTGGGCATCTCTTCGCTGTACCGGGCCCAGGTGCGCGAGATCGAACGCACGGTGCTCGGAAAGCTCTGAGGCGATGATCCTCTTCGCCCTGTTCGGGGTGCCGGTCTTCGCGCTGGCCGCTTTCGGCCTGGAACGCTGGCTCAGCGCCCCGGTTGCCTCGCTCCCGGCGGCCTCGCAGCGAGCGGCCGCCCGGCCGCTCTCCTGGCACCTGCTGTGGGGAGTGCTGTACGCCGTGCCCTGCTTTTTCCTGATCCGCCTCCCGGCCCGGATCTTCCCGGAGTCCTACCGCCCGTTCCTGCTGTACCTGCACGTGCTGGGTCGCGACCACCTGTTCCAGGCGGCGTTCCTGGCCCTCGCCTTCTTCTCCTTCCTGCGGACGGCCGGCCTGCGGCGCCTGGCTTTCTTCACGGCGGGGTACCTGAGCCTGATCAGCCTGGGGACGGTGCTCACGGCGCGCGGGATGCAGGACGCCTACGAGTTGTTCCTGCTTCCGGGCTTGCGGATGTCCGCGCTGCTCCTCCTGCCCTTCCTGTACGGGCGCGCCCGGGAAAGTTCCGGCCTGCCGGCCGCGGTGGCTTTCGCCCTGTTCGTGATCGTCCCGCTGGCCGGAGGGCTGGCGGCATTCCTATATGCCCGCTCCTGGCCGCTGTGGGCCGGCGCCTGCACGGTCGTGTTGTTCGCGGGAGCGCTGGCCTGCCTGCCGTACATGCGGGACACCCGCTAGACAAAGAAAAAGGCCCTCACCCGCGGGGGGCAAGGGCCGCTGCTGTCGCAGGATCCGGCCGCCTCCCGGGGGGCTCAGACGCGGTTGGCGCTGCCCAGCACTTCGCGGTTTTTGCGGACAATGAGCTTGGTGAGCTCGTCCCGGGCGGGGCCCAGGTACTTGCGGGGGTCGAACTCCTGGGGATCTTCGGCGAACACCTTGCGGATCATCGCCGTGACCACCAGGCGCCCGTCGGAGTCAATGTTGATCTTGCAGACCGAGGACTTGGCGGCGCGGCGAAGCTGGTCCTCCGAGACCCCGACGGCTCCTTCCATTTTCCCGCCGTACTTGTTGATCATGGCCACGTACTCCGGAATCACCGAAGAGGCCCCGTGCAGCACAATGGGGAACCCCGGGATGCGCCGCTCGACCTCCTCCAGGATGTCGAAGCGCAAGGGGGGAGGCTGTTCACCGGGCTTCACCTTGAACTTAAAAGCCCCGTGGGAGGTACCTATGGAAATGGCCAGGCTGTCTACCACGGTCTTCTTCACGAAATCCTCCACGTCGTCGGGATTGGTGTAATGGGAGGCCTCGTGGGACACGTGATCCTCGATGCCGGCCAGCACCCCCAGCTCGCCCTCCACGGTCACGTCGTGCTTGTGGGCGAACTCCACCACCCTGCGGGTCAAGGCGGCGTTCTGCGCGTACGGAAGGGCCGAGCCGTCGATCATCACCGAGGAAAAGCCGCTCTCGATGCAGGATACGCACAGCTCGTAGCTGTCCCCGTGGTCCAGATGCAGGGCGACCGGGATGGGCACTCCCGATTCCTTCACGACCTTCATCGCCCCTTCGGCCATGTAGCGCAGCAGGGTCTGGTTGGCGTACTTGCGGGCGCCCTTGGAGATCTGCAGGATCACCGGCGAGCGGCTCTCGATGCAGCCCTGGATGATGGCCTGCAGCTGCTCGAGGTTGTTGAAATTGTACGCGGGGATCGCGTAGCCGCCGGCCATGGCCTTCTTGAACAGGTCGCGGGTGTTGGACAGGCCCAGATCCTGGTATCGAACCATCGTTGCTCTCCTTGGTTGATTCAGTGGCTTCTGTTTAAATATGCAGACTGGCGCCGGGACTGTCAATACAGGCGGCTCCCCTTGACCCGCTTCGCTCCTGGTAGTAGGGTTTCCGCATCCAAGGATGCGCAAGCTCGTACTGCTGTTGCTTTTTCCGCTGTTGCTTTCCTGCCGGCCGCTGCCGTTGCTGCTCGTGCTGCTTGACCCGTATTACCAGGAACTGCTTGCGGCCGACGGCGACAACGCGGCCTCCCTGCGCGACGCCCTGAGCTTCCGCGTGCGGGTGGAGACGCTCGGCCCCCGGGCGGAGGCCTCCGTCGAAGCGGAGCGCCTGATCCGAGCCGGCGCTCCCGAGTGGGTATTCCTCAGTCCCCTGCTCCCAGTCGACGCGGACGCTTTGGCCGCCCGCCTGCCCGGCGTGCGCTTCCTGCGGGAGCAGCCCGGCCCCCCGCGGGCCCCCAACCTGCAGCGCCTGCGCTTCGCGCGCGTGGAGGCCTTCCGCGACGCCGGTAGCATCGCCGCGCGGCTGCTCACCCGGCCGAGCCTGCAGCCGGTGCTGGGGGACAGGGTCGGGCACCCGCCGAAAGCGGGGTTGCTCCAGGCCGCGCCGACTCCCCAGGGAGCGCTGGAAGCCGAGGCCTTTAGGGCGGCGTTCGTTGTCGAGGCCGGACCCGGACTCCTGGTGGAGCGCACCCTCGGGAGCCTTTCGGACACGTCTCTGGCCCGCCGGGCACTGGAACAGATGCGCGAGGAGGGCGTGGCGGTTTTCGTGCTGAAGACCTATGCTCTTTCGAGCTTTTGTCTGGAGTTCCTGCGCACCGAGGGCGGGGTGGCCGTTCTGGAGCAGAGCGCCGGGAGCCGGGCGTTCCCCGCACAGGTCGTGCTCTGGTTCGAGGAGGATCTTGCGGGCGCTTTGCGAAACCTGGCGGCGACCGGGGCAGGGGAGTCGGTAACCGGCCCGGTGCGCCTGGTGGCGGGGGCGGCGCTGCGCTCGCTGCCGGAACAGGCCCGCACCGAGCTGGGATTCCCGGAGCTTTTCGAGTGAACCCCAAGCCGGACTGGCTGCGCAAGCCGCTGCGCCTGAGCCCGGAGGTCCTAAGGCTGCGGCGGGAGATCGGAAACCTGGGGCTAGCGACGGTGTGCGAGTCGGCCCGCTGCCCCAACCTCGGGGAGTGCTATTGCGCGGGGATCGCCACCTTCCTGATTCTTGGGGAGCTGTGCACGCGGGACTGCGCCTTCTGCGCTGTGGGGCACGGCCCGCCGACGGAGCCGGACGCCGGTGAAGGGGTTCGCATCGCGCGCTTCATCAGCGCCCACTGCCTCCGTTTCGCCGTCATCACCTCGGTCACCAGGGACGACCTGGAGGACGGCGGCGCCGGCCATTTTGCGCGGGTCGTCGGGGACATCCGCGACCGGGTCCCCGGGGTCGGCCTGGAGCTCCTCGTCCCGGATTTCCGCGGCCGGCCGGGTGCGGTGGAGGCTGTGGCGCGCCTGCCGGTGCAGGTGTTCGCTCACAACCTGGAGACGGTTCGCGAGCTGTACCCGCGGGTCCGCCGCGGGGCGGACTACGATCGCTCGTTGGAGGTCTTGCGTACCGCGGGGCGCGTTCGCACTCCGCGGGTCCGCCTCAAGTCCGGCATCATGGTCGGGCTGGGCGAAGAGCCCGACCAGCTGGAAAGGCTTTTCCAGGACCTGGCCGCCGCCGGAACGCAGATTCTCACCATCGGACAATATTTGCGCCCGACTGGAGATAATGCACACGTGATCCGATATTATAAGCCGGAGGAGTTCGAACGCCTGCGGAACCTGGCCGCGGGCCGGGGGATTCGGACGGTAGTGGCGGGGCCGTATGTGCGCAGCTCCTACCTGGCCGAGCAGACGTTCCAGGCCAGCGCCTCTGGCGTATCGGAACAGGTTTGACAAAGGCGGGGTGTGTCCCTATACTTTTGAGATGAGGAGAAACTGATGAAGCCGGGTTCGACCTTTCTCAGAGCGTTTCTCGTGATGTTGCTTCTGGTAACCGGTGCGGGCGCCTTCGGCGACGAAATCACGGTGAACGTGGTGTCCCGGGTGCTGCAGAGCTTCGATCCGGACGAGGCCGGGCGCGAAACGGCCCGCAACTGGGTCCTTCTGCCCAGCAAGTTCGGTTACGACTCCAAGGCCAACAGCTACTGGCAGTCCCGCAAGCTGGACGCCTGGCCGGAAGCGCTGTACGGCAAAAACCGGGACAAGGAAAAACTGCAGGTGCTGGGCCTCACTGGAAAATTCTCCCGCAAGGGATACAACTTCGTGGAGATCGTGCCCGGCACGGGCGAGGGGCAAAATTTCAAACCCAGTCCGATCCCCATACCCGGCAGGGTCGAGACGATCGATCTGTGGGTTTGGGGCGCGAACTACGCCTACTACCTGGAGGCGCACGTGCGCGATTTCCAGGGCATCGACCACGTGCTGCCGTTCGGGTCGATACGGTTCGCCGGCTGGAAGAACCTGCGCACCAGGATCCCCGGCAGCATCCCGCAGGCCTGGCGATACCTGCCGCACCTGCGCAACCTGGAGCTGACCAAGCTGGTCCTGTGGACCCAGCCCATCGAAAAGGTCGACGAGTTCTACATCTACCTCGACCAGCTCAAGATCACCACCGACCTGTTCGAGACGTCCTTCGACGGGAGCGAGCTGGCCGACGCGGAAACGCTTCAGCAGATCTGGGGCGCCCCCAAGCAATAAGGAGGAGCGAAGAGCATGAAGACAGCAGCGTTGATTACCTTCCTGGCGTCACTCCTCCCCATTGCCTTGCCGGCCCAGCAGACCGAGGGCATCCAGGCGGACCAGATCGGCAAAGACCAGGCCCAGCAGCAGCTGGTAGAAGTCTCCATCGCCAAGTTCGAGGACGCCGCTTTCTGGGGCAATTCCATGCCCCTGGACATGGGCATAGCCTCCCTCCGGCGCTTCGAAGGCGGGCCGGCGGACAAGAAGCCCATCGAGGGGGAAAAGGAAGCCGCTCTCGTGTTGCCCGACCGTTTCGTGCTCGGCGGCAAGGTGCAGTTCTTCAAGCGCGGCGCCAATGAGGCCTTCATTTTCCCCGTGAGGCCGATTCCGATCGAAGGCATCACCAAGACCATCTCCATCTGGGTGGTCGGCAGGAATTACAACCACGTGCTCAAGGCGGTGATCGCCGACTACTTCAACCAGCGCAGGGAAATCACCTTCGGGAAGCTCAACTTCATGGGCTGGAAGCAGCTCACCGCGGCCGTCCCGCCGCGGATCGTGCAGGACGAGTACCACTTCGCCAATCAGCGGGGCATCAAGCTGCTGGGGTTCAAGATCGAGTTCGACATGATGGAGAGCTACGGCAGCTACTTCGTCTATTTCGACGACCTGCGCGCCACCACCGATCTTTTCGCCGAGGCCTACCGGGACAAGGACGACATGCCCGACGGCTGGTAAGCCTGATCGCAGGCTCCCGGCTTCCTTGCGCCATGCCAGCCCTCAGTCCCTGAGGGCTTTTTGCTGTCCCACCGATATGATAGATTCAGGCATGACGCCCGCGGAGGAGCTGAAGCACCTGAAACGGCTGATCCGGCAGTTCGAGTCGGTGTTCAAGAGCACCCGGGACCCGCTGCAGCGCGAGCGCGTGACCCGGGAGCTGCGCCAGCTCAAGACCTACAAGGAGAAACTGGAGAGCTTTCACGAGTTTGACCCGCGGGAGCTGGAGGAACCCGGCGAGCAGGACGAGCTGGAGGAGCTGCCGTACCTGAAAAAGGCAGTCAGCGCGGGCGGGGAGAAGAACAGCCCTCCCTCCCGGGTTCGCGCGGAGGACTACCAGGACCGGGAGGTCTACCAGCTGGCCCTTTACCTGGCCTATTTCGAGAGCGAGTTCCTGGCCCTCCTGAGCGAGATGCGGCTGAAGCTGGACTTCAAGCATTCGCTGGAGCGCGACAGCTTTTACCACCGCTTCGAGAACCTGCGCCGGCTGCTCGCCGACATCCGCGAGGATACCTCGCGGATGGATGAGTACCTGGGCCAGAAACACGAGGAGGAGATGAGGATACGCAGCTTCAAGAAGAGCCGCAACCTCGTCATGGAAGCCGACAAATTTTTCCGCAACCTGATCCACTTCGCGGGCAGCCTCAGCGAGGACATCGCCGCTTCCGGGTCGAGCTGCCTGAATCCCAGGGACCTGCTGGCCTTCGACCGGCTGCGGGGCCGCAGGCAGCTGGAGGGTCTGTCCGTCGAAAAAGCCTTGGCGCAGCTGTATGAGTTTTCCGGCGAAGTGACCAAGTTTCTCAACGTGCCCCAGATCGAGTCTCAGGAGAGCTGATGCAGAGCGACGTAAAGGTTAATTCCACCATCGGGTCCGACTCCTATTTCGGCGGGCGCTTCCTGGTCAAGGGGAGCATGCGCATTGACGGGACCTTCGAAGGCCGGGTGCTGCTGGTGGACCAGCTGGAGGTCGGACCCAAGGCGCGGGTCAAGACCAACATCAGCGCCACCAGCGTGGTGGTGGAGGGCATCGTGATCGGTAACATCGCCGCCTCCAAGCGCATCCTACTGCTGGCTACCGCCCGCGTACTCGGGGACCTGAAAACCCCGGAGCTGATCATTCAGGACGGCGTCATCCTGGAAGGCCGCTGCACCATCAGCCACGTGCGCCTGGACGACACCCAGGGCTACATCCAGAGCCTGTACGACAGGAAGCAGAGCTCATGAAAGAGCTCGCCGAGCTGCTCAAAAAGATCTACTTTTTCCGAGGACTGTCGGCCGAAGAGCTCGAAAGCATCCGCCAGGTCTGCCACGAGTCCAGCTTCCAGCCGGGGGAGGTTATCTTCCGGGAAGGCTCGAAGGCGGACCGCTTCTACATCGTGCTGTCGGGGGCGGTGGAAGTCTGGAAGCAGAAAGACCTGCTGGCGGTGCACACCGCCGGCCACCTCTTCGGCGAGATGGCCTTGATCGACGAGCTGCCCCGCAGCGCCACGGTCCTCGCCCGCGAGGCTACGCGCCTGGCCTACATCGGCCGTGCGGATTTCCAGCAGATCATCCGGGAAAACAGCCGGGTGGCCATCTCCATCATCCGCTCGGTATCCGACATGGTGCGCAGCAGCAACGAGCATTTTTTGGAGAGCCTGCGCGCCCGCAACCTCGAGTTGGAACAGGCCAACCGGGCCCTGCGGGAAGCCCAGGAGGAGCTCCTGCGCAAGGAGCGGCTGTCCACCCTGGGCAAGTTCTCCTCCCTGATCCTGCACGACATCCGCAACCCGATTTCCGTGTTGCGCAGCCTGGCGGAGATGATCCTGCTGCGGGTCGAAGATCACGAGCGGGTGGAGCGCAACGCCCGCAAGATCATCGTTGAGTCGGAGCGCTTGAACCAGCTGGCCAGCGAGCTGGTGGACTATTCCCGCGGCGACATCCGCCTGAACCCGACCATCGTGCGGCTGGAGGAGTTCTTCGCCCGCCTGCGGGAAACGATCGAGGAACGCTTCCAGGCCCGCGGCATCGCTATCCATTGGGAGATCGAGTTCCCCGGACCGGCCATCCTGGACGAGAACCGGTTGTTCCGCGTCTTCCTGAACCTGGCGGACAACGCCTGGAAGGCCATGCCGCGGGGGGGGGAGTTCCGCATCAGGGTCTGGAAGACCGACGGCAGCCTGCGGGCGGAGGTGAGCGACACGGGCGTCGGGATGAGCGAAGAGGTCCAGGCCAGGATCTTCGAACCCTTCTTCTCCTCCTCGGAGATGGGCGGGACCGGCATGGGCATGGCCATCGTGAAAAGCATCATCGAAGCCCATCGGGGCACCGTCTCCTTTACGAGCGAGCCGAAGAAGGGGACCACCTTCCGCGTCTGCCTGCCGTTGGTCGACTGAACTGTCCGCAGCGACGTCCCGGCAGACCGGGTCGATGCCTGGGCCAATACTCTTGACGTGGTACGGCAAAAGTGGTAATTTTTTTCGATTAGATTTCCCGGTGGTGTAATTGGTAACACACAAGACTCTGGATCTTGCTTTGGGGGTTCAAGTCCTCCCCGGGAAGAATGGCCCCTTCGTCTATCGGTTAGGACATGAGATTCTCAATCTTAAAAGAGGGGTTCGATTCCCCTAGGGGCTAATTCGGGGGAGACAAACCCCAAACCGACAAGAGGTGGCGTCAGAGTGACGACCACCTCTTTGTGTTTGAGGTCCACCACGGTAATCAAGGAATCATCCAGGAGTTTCCGTTCGCAGTCCATGAGGGTCGGGAAGGCGCGCACGAACTCCGCGAACTGGTCGCAGATCTCCTGGGCGTTATAGGTGAGGGTCTGGAGGGTGGCGATCTCGTCCTCCAGCCCCCACAAGCGCTCCTGGACCTGGCCTTCCTGCTCCGACAACCGGCATACAGCGGAGTGGTGATCATCTTGTGAATCCAGATCCCCTTCCAGCGCTGCCTTTTGCACGGTTTGATTACCCAGGCCGCCTCCTCCGGCTCCACCACCAGCCCTCAACGATCCGAGCCTATTCGGGGCAGCATGTGGCCATGGCGGAGCCGCCGAACAACACCTCCTGGCCTTCAACTGTGAAGCGCATTTCCGTCTGACGCGAATCGCACTCACGGATGGTGCCGTCAAGTCGTTTTCAGCCAGGCAACACAGGTAATGGTTTCGACGTTATTGGGAGCGTTGTACTTGACAAAGTATTGGGAACAAAGTATATTCCACTATGCGGATCGTCGCCAAGAGGGCGCTCCGGGAGTTCTGGAAGCGGTACCCAGACGCCGAGGAGCCGCTTCTCGCCTGGTACAGGGAAGTGGAGGCTGAGGACTGGGATACGCCGGCCAAGGTCAAAGCGAAGTACCGCAATGCAAGCGTCGTCGGCGACAACCGCGTGGTCTTCAACATCAAGGGCAATAACTACCGGCTGGTTGTGAAGATCAACTACCGGTATCGCGTGGTCTATGTGCGCTTCGTGGGTACCCACCCCGAGTACGACGCCGTCGACGTGGAGGAGGTGTGACATGGCTTACGTCAAGCCGATTCGGACTGAGGAGGAGTATAAGTCCGCACTCGCGCGGATCGATGAGCTCATGGATGCGGAGCCTGGCAGTGCCGAGGGTGAGGAGCTGGACGTTTTGGTTGACCTCGTCGAGTTTTATGAGAGCAAGCACGCGCCTATGGGCTACCCAAGCCCGCGCGCTGCGATCGAGTTCCGCATGGAGCAGGCTGGCTTGTCCCCACGGGATCTGATCCCTTTCATCGGGAGCCGTGCAAAGGTTTCTGAGGTTCTATCCGGCAAGCGCCCGATAACAATGCCTATGGCTCGAGCGCTTCATGGACATCTTGGGATTCCAGCGGATGTACTGCTGCACGAGCCGGGCGCGACGCTCCAGAATCCACTAGCCGACATCGAGTGGAGCCGGTTTCCGCTGAAGCCGATGGCGAAACGAGGCTGGATTCGAAATTCGCCGAACCTGGCGAAACGTGCCGAGTCAGTGATTCGCGATCTCATCACACGCGCAGGCGGACCGGAAGTCGCCGGCGCCGCGTTGTACCGCCAGAACGACCACTTGCGAGCGAACGCCAAGATGGACCCCTATGCGCTCAAGGCTTGGTGCTGGCAAGTCCTGGCAACAGCGAACGAGGAACTGCCGGAGAGAGACTATGAGCCCCACACAGTCACGTTGGACTTTCTCAAACAGGTTGCGCGATTGAGTTGGTCCGAAGATGGACCGCGCCTCGCCAGAGAGTTCTTGTCAAAGCAGGGCATTCTCCTCGTGGTCGTTTCGCACCTTCCAAAGATATATCTCGACGGTGCGGCGCTTCGGCTCGGGGACGGTCGGCCGGTGATCGGCCTTACTTTGCGGTATGACCGGATCGACAATTTCTGGTTCTGTCTGCTGCACGAGCTGGCCCACGTGGGACGACACATGGATAACAACGAGGGTGAGGCCTTCATTGACGATTTGACTCTGCGCAGAACAGAGGGCGGTATGGCCGACCAAAAGGAGACGCAGGCCGACGAGTGGGCAGAAGAGTCGCTCATCCCGAAGTCAGTCTGGGAAACGAGTGCTGTCCGGCATCAGCCCACCCCGATGGCTGTTATAAATCTCGCGAACGCGTTGCAGGTTCATCCGGCGATCATTGCTGGCCGAGTCCGCTACGAACAGCAGAATTACAGGCTTCTGTCCCAATTCGTTGGAACGGGTGCAATCCGCCGTCAATTCGAAAAGACGGTATGAGGCACAAGAAAGGCGCAAGGCAAAGCAGGATTCAGCCACGCCGGCATGACTGACACGAGTTTCCAGGTCCGCCCTCCAAACCATCAGAATCCTACCCGGCACTTGTGAGGTTAATATCTCAGCCGCCATCGTAGCGTCTAGTGAAGAACCAGGCCAAGCGGGGCATAGCCGAAAGAGAGCTGTCCCGGATGCGTGCGGTCGTTGCCGTTCCGGGGTGCGGGTTCCGGATCGGCCCAAGACCGCCAGCACCACGGACCGGCTCATGTCTGTTAGCTCGGCGATCTGGCGGGTGGACAGGTGCCGGCCGGTGTAGAGCTGCTCAAGGTAGGATTTGCTTTGCAGGAGTGCCAGCCCCGGAAGCGAGATGGTTTCCTCGATCAGGGCCGGGAGGCCTGGCTTTTGTAGTTTCTCCTCCCCCCCGCCCAAGAAAGCGACCGACCCTTGGGCCACACGGATGTGGCACAAGGGACCTCCTCAAGGAGCCTGGGCAGTGGCGCAGATGGCCCCGGCAGTTTGCAGGGCGGGCGCAAGGAGCCCGTGTAGCACGGCGGAGGCCCGGACCGTCTCGGCGTCGAGTGCGGGGGACTGGAGCGTGTGCTGCCGGCTTGAAAACTCTGAGCCTACCCGGGTGGCACCGTACGAACCCGCCCCATAGTAGGCCGCCAGGTCGTAGGCAAGGTAAATTTGCAGCTCTAGGATTTTGGGCTTTTCTTCCTTTGGGGCTAAAGAGGGAGATAGTAGCAGTCTAAGCTGCCGCTATCTCCCTCTTTAGCCAATAGAGTGGCAGAGTTGGCGGTCGACCCAAGATCAGCCCACGCTCTGGAGCTCTTCACGAAGAATACGGCGTAGGGCCTCCTCATCGATGGGGTGTCCAAACTTCCCCAAATACGCCCGTAGGGCCTCATTCATCATGGTCTGATAACCACGACCTTCTTCATCGGCACGGTTGCGAAATACCTCCAAGACATCGTCATCGATGTAGATGGTGATTCGCGTTTTGCCCGTCTGAGGAACAACCGCTCCCCGCCTGGCCTTACTGAAGTCATATTCCTTCTTCATACGTTCTTCTCTCCGATCCCGTCGCTTTGCGAGCCGAAATCAATCGGATGACCTCTCCTTCAATCCCAAGAAACTTCGAAGCCATTCTGCACCCCTCTATATATTTCGAGAGCAGTCCACTCCGGGAGCTTTCGGTGAATGGCGCCTCGATGCATAGTAATGGCGAATTCTTCTCGCAGTTGTCAATTTTGCTCATTCGTTGTTTTTTCTTCATTTGCCGTTACTAGTTCGAATTTCTCTTTTAGTTGGTTGTGCCAGGAGTACTGGATGAACCTATCGTGTTGCAGCATTCCTACAACAATGCCAGGTGCGATACCTATATCCAATGAAAATTGCCTTATATCATCCGCGTAAAACTTAGCTGCAGTGACGAATCGCTGATAGTCCTTAGTTGGAATTAGAGTCCTGCGTGCAAACTCATTAGCTTCTGACTCTCGTTCTGTCTCATCGTGTGAATCTGCATCAATGAATACAATTTTTTTCCCGTGTAGGTATATGTGAGCGATCTCATGGAAGAAAGTAAACCAGAAATGATCATTCGTTTTATGTCTGAGGCTCATTGCAATCATAGCCTTATCAGTCGCTAGCCACTCTGTAGCGCCGCTGATTCGAGTCCTTTGCAATTCAGGGACAAAAACTAGGGCAATTCCGGCATCCGAGCACTCCGTACGGAGTTTTGGCTCGAACTTTTCGGGCGTTTCTCTTGTGAGTGCACGCATCCGATCAATTGCATTCTTGAGTAGGTCCTGCTTGTAGGGTTGGACCTCTCGAGTTGCAGCAATTTTCTCAGCCAGTCGGAGCCAAGTTGCTAAAGCGTAAGCAGAAGCCTTCAGAGTTGGAGACTTACGATATGCTATCGCTTTCTCTCGATAGTAGCTCTTCCACGAATTCGGTGATGAAACATTGAAGAATGAGAGAAGTTGGCGGGTTGTAGATATCCAATCTGCTTTATTGTCTATCAAGCCTAGTTTTCTCATGTCGGACAGTGGGAACTTTTCAGTCCATTCCCGCGCCTTATGTAAATGCTGTTCGTCTTCAATACGTGACTGAAGCAGTTGAGACGAAGATAACATTCTTAGCCAGATCTCGGCCGAAACACCTAGTACTTTTTCGAATTGCAGGGCTACTTCGGGCGAGAAAGAAACTTTCCCATTCACGATCTGGCTTATGGTCTTGGCGGAGATTCCGCAGCGCTCTGCGAACTCCTTTTTTGGTATTCCACGAGATTCCAATACTTCTTCCAGGTATTCTCCTGGATGAACCGCATAGTCAGGGCTATATGTTTTCTTTAGAGCGCTCACTAGTGGTAGTCCTCCACTTCTTGGATTTTTATTGCAGTTACTTGTGACATGTCGATACTTCCGTCTTCACTTCGCGCCACAGGATCATGATCCGGACTAAAAACCAGTCTGAACGGATGCTCAAGATCCACGGCAAACTGACCATCCCGCGTGCCTTTTAGCGGGTGGCATCGGTCGGGCTTGGACTTAGGTACGGCTGCAAGATTCGGAGCTGCAAAAAGGACTGCCATCCTTATTGCAATGCGCTTCGCATTCCTAGGACCGTATTCACGCACCAGCGCCTTCTCGCTGTTGAACGTCTTCAGTAGATGTGAGGTCCGGAAGCTTACCGTCACCTGAAAACTATTATAACATGCTTTACCTCTAAGGTAAAGCCTTTTAACTAGAAATATTTATGCCTAATTTAGAGCCAGCAATGAACGAAATGAGGTCAGAAAATAGAAGACAACCCCGTACCTGAATCGAGGAGCTGAAGGGCTTTGCAGCATAGTGAGTTGTATGATTGTGGCATATACCATTCTCAGAACGGCAATCATCCGCTGCTTACGCGCGAAGTCCCCAGGTGCAGCCACCTTTTGTTCCCTCTGCGCCTTAAAGAGTGACTGGCTTCTGCCAAACGAGGTAAGTCTGCATTTCTGATTCTCCCCGCCCCCGGCGGCGCCCAAGATAGTGACCGCCCTTTGGGCCACACGGACGTGGCCCAAGGGACCTTCTCAAAGGGCCTGGGCAGTGGCGCAGACAGCCCCAGCGGTCTGCAGGGAGGGCGCAGGAAGCCCGAGCAGCATCGCGGATGCCCGAAGTGTCTGTGCGTTGTGTTTAGGTGACTGGAGACTGTACTCGCGCCCGGAAAGCCCCGTGCCTACCCTGGTGGCGCCGTGCGCGCCTTCCCCGTAGTAGGCCGCCAGATCGTAGCCGATGTAGATTATCAGTTCAGGGATGTTGCGTTTTTCTTCCTTTGGGGCTAAAGAAAGGACCCACGGAAAGCGAACGCCGCTCCCCCTGGCAGAAGCAGGCCGATGGCGCCTGGAAGAAGCTAGGCGACCCCACGGACAAGGGCGGCGATAACAACCTGTGCTACGAGGACAAGTTTGCAGTCATCTGGGACATCAACTCCCATCCTTCGCGCAGCAGGGCTGCATGGCCGCCTGCCATGTGGGCGAAGACAAGCCGTACGGGAACCGTAGGGCAGGTCGATGACCAGTACGTGGACAGGACGCGGTACGACAAGGAGAAATCTCCCGAGGCGGGCCGCAAGAGCGATCCCAGACCGGCGACGAGGTTCCCGGCATCCTAGTCGCCCCCTTCACCGGCGACCGGGGTGAGATTTCAGCTCGCTATAGTTACCTGGATGGTGTGCGCACCGTGGAGGTCGCGCGCAAGCTCGTGACCGGCAGCGAGTTTGACGTCCAGGTACAGCACGCTTTCTCGACGGGCGTGCTCTCGCTGAAGTTCGAATAAGCCGGCTTTGCGGGCCAGGAAAGGGCGCCGCTCGTGCGCCCTCTCCTTTCTCAGTGCCCGTCCCCGACCCCGGGCTCATAGCCTCCAGACGGTGAACACCAGCCCCTCGGCCGTGTTCAGTACCAGCTGGTAGAGAGCGAACAGCAGCCAGGCGACCCCGGAATTGCGATGGAAGATGCCGTTCACCAACGCCGCCATCGAGCCGATGCCGACCGAGACCAAGGCCCCCAGGACGGCACCGCGCCACCAGACCGTGACCCCGAGCGCGGCGACCAGCACCGCCAGCACGTAAGCAGAAACCAGGGCGGCCAGGAAGGCAAAGACATACATCCCCGCGTTGCTGCTCAGTTCTTCCTGTTTTTTCCCGATGCTGCGCAGCCACAGCTTGCCGAACAGGGGGCCGTACCACAGGAACCCCAGCAGCATGCTGAACATGGCTCCCAACACGACGGCAATCCAGTTGACCTGAGCGAAAACCTGCATGGTATTCATACTGAAAAAGTAATAAATATCGGGAGCAAGGGGAACCGCGTAAAGCACGCCACGGGAAAGTTCCTTCAATCGATCATTCGGGTATCCAGCCAGCGGCTGCCGCGAAAACGCAGGAACATGGAGATCCCCAGCAGGACAATGAAAACGATGAAGGCAATCCAGGCCGTGACCGGAGAGATGCGCAGGACCCGGATCGATACGATGGCCGCCGCCGCGAAGGCCCAATGCAGCGCGACGGACACCCGCATGACCCAGCGGGTGTCTCCGGCCCCGCGCAGGGCCCCGGCGAACACCAGCTGGGCTGAGTCGGCCAGGGTATAGATCGAGGCCAGGCGGATCAGCACGGTGGCTAAACGGGTGATCTCTGCGGCGTCTCCCGGAAACCCCGAGGCGAAGGTCCGGACCAGCGCCCCGGTGGCGGCCAGGAAAACGATCACCATGGTGCCGGAGTAGACCCAGGCCACCCGCAGCGAAAGGTAGGCCGCCCGGCGGGCCTGGCCGAAATCGCGGGCTCCGACGAACTGACCGACCAGCGCAGTGGTGGCGGAGCTCATCCCCAGCATGGGGATGAAAGCCACGATGTCCCAGTTGAAGGCGATGGTCACCGCCGCGGCCACCCCCGTGCCGTAGGAGTACAGGAACTGCACGAACAGGTTGAAGGCCGCCACGTTGAGCAGCATCTCGACCCCTGCCGGAGCGCCGAAGCGGACCAGGGTTCGCATTGTGGACCCCCGGAAGCGGAAGCCCCGGTGGGTGGCGAACTCGCGGCGGTTGTCCCCCCGCAGATAAAAGGCGAGCAGGATCAGGAAGGTGATCATGCTGCCCAGGACAGTGCCGATGGCAGCGCCGGTCAAACCCAGGGCGGGGAAACCGAGTTTACCGTAGATCAGCACGTAGTTGGCGGGGAGGTTGGCGAGCATGCCGGCCAGGTTGGCCAGCATGACCACGCGGGTCCGCCCGATGCCCAGGAAGAACCCGGAAAGCGCATAGCGCAGAACCAGAAAGATCGACCCGAAGATGATGACCCGGAAATACTCGTAGCCCAGGTTCACTTGCAGGGGGCTCTGCCCGGCCACGACGAACAGGTAGCGGGCCAGCGGCGATAGCGCCAGGATGAGAGGGTAGCAAATCAAGGCCAGGATCAAGCCCTGAACGGTTGCCTCCGCGCAGTCCTGCTTGCGGCCGGCGCCGAACAGCTGCGCCACGACGGCGGCGGTGTACCCCACCGTTCCCACGAACAGGGAGCTGACCATGAACGCGGTCAACCCCCCGCTCATCGCGGCCGAGAGGTAGGCTTCCCCCAGCCGGGACAGGAACAGGCGGTCGGCAAACATCATGACCGTGTCCGACGACTGGGAGACTACCATGGGCAGGGCGATGGAAAGCAGACGCCCCAGCAGCGGGGTGGGGCGGTCACCAAGCCTGTTTTCCATGAGTGCCGGCATGATACCCTATCCGGCGCGCCTCGAACTATCCCGTCAGCGGGACTGGTTCAGGGCGTCGCGCAGCTTTTGCCGGTAGCGCTGCAGGCGCGCCAGGATCGCTGGGTCGCGGGGGTCGCGGTCGAAGCGGAACAGCCGGAACTCGTGGTTGGCGCGCACCCGCCCGCGGGCGTCGCGCCGGAGGGTGAGCAGGCCGACCCGGTTGCCCTCTTCCCCGGGCGAAGCCAGGAGCGCGCCGTTCACGCTGCGGGGCTCCACCAGGCGCTGTTCGTGCCCGGCGATGACCAGATCGATTCCGGGTACCTGGCGGGCCAGGCGCTCCGCTTCCTCCAGCGGCCCGTGGTAAAGCACCACGACCCAGTCCACCGCCTGCGCGCGCAGGGTGGACACCAGCACCGCGGCGGCCCGTCCGGGCGGCTCCACCTTGAAGCTCTCCTTGAGCCCCGCGGGGTACAGCGCGAACACCTGCGGGTCCAGCAGCGAGATCACACCCACCTTTTCGCGGCCCTTGGTGAGGATGAGCGCTTCGAGGTCGAAGTAGATGCAGCGATCCTGCTGACAGAGCACCAGGTTGTGGGAGCGCAGCGGGAAGCGGCCGCGCCAGGAAGCCAGAGCCTCCGTGCCATTGCTGAACTCCTGGTCACCGACCGCCACGGCGTCGTAGCCCAGCTCGGAGTAGGCTTCCAGGATTTCCCGGGCAAGCTCGGGGTCCGGGTCGACATCCAGGATGTCGCCGGCGTCCACCAGCAGGGCCTGCTCGCGCCCCGGCAGTTCCCGCAGCCAGGCGGCGCGCGCGGCCAGCCCGGCGCGCGGCGTTCCCCGGCAGTCGCAGCCGTCCAGGTTTCCGTTCAGCGACGAGGAATACAGGACGGTCAACGCCGCTGCCGGCGGCAGTGGGGCCAGGCACAGGAGTGCCGCGGCGAGCCGGCTAATCGTCGGCAGGGAGCAATGCGCGAATCCGCTCATACAGTCCCTCCTGGAAGCCCACCTGCTTGAGCACCACGATTCCCGCGGGGTCGATCAGGAACAGGGAGGGAATCTCGCTCACCCCGTAGCGCTTGACGGTCGCCTGGTAGCGGTCCAGCAGCACGGTCAGGGCGGTGGGGTGGTCGCGGAAATACGGCTCCACCACCGCCTGCCCGGCAGGGTCGGCGGCAAAGACCAGGATCGCCGGGCCGCCGGCGCCCAGCTCCCGGTGGAGACGCTCCAGGACGGGGAGCTCCTTCTTGCAGCCTACGCAGTCGGTGGCGAAGAAGTCCACGAGCAGCCAGCCTTTTCCCAGGTAGTCCCGCGAGAGCACGTGGCGGCTCGCCAGGTCGGGATTGGCAAAGGGGGGGGCTTTTTCCCCGGGCTCCACCCCGAACAGGGGAAGGGCCGCGGCGAGCAGCAGAAGACAGGCGAGCGACCGGTTCATGAGCCGCATTCTACGGCAGCGGAGCCCCCCCGCACAAGAAGGCGGCGAGCGGCGGGTGACTAGGGCGTGCGGTCCGCGGCCCGCAGCGCCTCCACCGCGGAGCTGAAGGCCTGGTCGGGCCACAGCACGCCGCGGCGCAGGTCGGCTAAAGTGCGGGAGCCGGTAAGCGTCATGGCGGCCCGGAAGGCCGTCTCCAGGCGGCGGATGTGGCGGACCACCGCCTCCGCTCCTCCCGCCGTCACCTCCCGGATGAACGGCAGGGCCAGCCCGGCCAGGCACGCGCCCAGGGCCACGGCCTTGGCCGCGTCCAGGCCGCTGCGCAGCCCGCCGGAGGCCAGCACGCGGTCCGTGCCGCTCAACGCGCCTAGAAGCACGGCGGTGGGCAACCCCCAGTCGGCGAACTCGGCGGCGGCGGCGCGCTCCTCCCCGGTGAGCCGGTAGGCTTCCACCGTGATCCAGTTTGTCCCCCCCGCGCCCGCCAGGTCCACGTAGGCCGCCCCGGCGCCTAGCAGCTCCCGCACGATGGAGGGCAGGATCCCGAAGCCGGTCTCCTTGACGATCACCGGCACGGGCGAGTGAGCGCAGAGCCGAACGATGCCGTCCTTCAGACCGCGGAAGTCGCGGTCTCCTTCCGGCTGGAACAGCTCCTGCCCAGGGTTCAGGTGCACGACCAGGCTCTGCACCTCCAGGCGCTTGAGCCACTCAAAGATCTCCGCGTGCGGGCGGTCGCGCACCTGAACGGCGCCAAGATTTGCCAGTACCGGCACGTCCGGAGCCAGGCTCTTCAGCCGGAAATGCTCCGCCAGCTCCGGGTGATCCAAGAGGATCCGGAAGGAGCCCATTCCCACCGGCAGACCCGTGGCCTGCGCGGCCCTGGCCAGCTCCCGGTTGGCCTGCAGGCCCTGCTCGGAACCCCCCGTCATACAGGAGATGAACAAGGGCAGGGGCAGGTTGTGCTCGAGGAACCGGCAGGAAGGGTCTACCTGGTCGGCATTCAGCTCGGGAAGGCCGCGGTGCAGAAAGCGCAGGCCCGCGAAGCCGCTGGAACCCCCCTCAACCGCGAACCGGGAGGGGTCGATGCAGATCGCGAGATGCTTCTCCTTCCGGAAGCCAATTTCGGAGCTCCGCGGCGTGTTGGTACTCACGGTATCCATCCTCCCGAATGTTGGCCAGATAGAAGGAGCCGGCCGGTATCTTCCGGCCCTGGTTGAGCCGGGCATGCTCGACAGCCTCGTAGGGGCCCGCGGTCCAGAGCGCGTACTCCTCGATGGAAGGGGTTCGGTGCGCGGCCAGGGTCCGGTCCAGGTCCCAGGTGGACAGCACTTCCGGGGCCTGGGGCGCCACCCGGCCGGCCTGGATGATCATCGTGTTGCCTGAGCCGTAGGAGGCCAGCAGGATACGCTTGCCCACGATGCGGTTTCCAAGGTCCTTGAAGCGATGATACAGCAGGAACGCCAGGCCCAGGTACAGGGAGCCGGCGTAGGTGTTGCCGATCCGGGACAGCGGGTCCACTCCCTGGTAGAAACCGCGATCGCGCAGGTAGCCCTCGGTGTGGCCGTTGGTGAAGCCCAGGTGCCGCTCCAGCAGGTGCTGCATGGCGCTCTCTGGCATGTTCCGGAAGGGCGTGTGCAGCATGACCAGCTCGCTGTCGTTCAGAGCCTTCTGGGGGGTCAGGCCGGCGCGGCGGCAGTGATCCAGGAACGCGCCCTCCAGGCTCTCCAGGTAGCACTCCATGGAGTAGCGCCCCTTGACCTTCGCGGTCTTGGAGCCCAGGGGGCGGAAGAAGTCGTCGACATCCCGTGAAAAGTAACCGACCGTGGACAGGTCCAGGTCGATCAGCTTCGGGGAGTTCTCCACCAGCATGGCCACGGCCCCGGCGCCTTGCGTGATCTCGGCCGTGCTCTCGGTTTCATAGCGGGCGATGTCGCTGGCCATCACGACCCCGGATTCACCCGGGCGGCCGGTGGTCTGCAGCATGCTGGCCACGCTGAGCAGGGCCATGGTGCCCCCCGCGCAGGCGTGCTGCACCTGGAAGCTGGAGAGGGAATCCGGAAGGGCAACCCCCGCCTGCTGCAGCATGCCCTGCACGTAGGCGGAGACCGGCTTGGAATGGTCCACCGTGGTCTCGGTGCCCACGGCGAGGTGCCGGATCGCCGAGATGTCCAGCGCGGGGTTGCGGCGCACCAGGTCGTAGGCGGCCTGCGCCGCCATGGTGGCTGTGTCCTCCCAGAGCTCGGGAAAGCGGAGGGACTTCTGCCCGGTAACCGCCAGGGCGCGCTCCAGGTGGCGGGCCAGCTTCGGCTGCTGTGCCACGCTCTTGTCTACGATTTGCTGAAGGTCTATAAGAGGTTGTGGAATGTACACGCTGATGTCGCTGATCCCTATGGATTGATTATTGCTGGCGTCCATGGGAATGAGTATAACACGAAACGAGTAAAGAGTCTATTTATTTTGAAAAGAATTCTTGCTATATTACGTATTGTGTTACATGCTACCTGCGAGGACACAAAATGAAAAAGCGTGTCGCGGTTGTCGGGGGGGGGATCGGCGGGCTGGCCGCCGCGGCCCTGCTGGCGCGCGAAGGCTGTGAAGTCACCGTGCTCGAGAAGAACGACCAGACTGGAGGGCGGGCCCGGCTGTGGTCCGCCCAGGGGTTTCAGTTCGACATGGGGCCGTCCTGGTACCTGATGCCCGAGGTGTTCGAGCGCTTCTTCGCCCTTTTCGGAAAAAAGGTGGAGCAGTACTACCAGCTCCAGCCCCTGTCCCCGTACTACCGGGTGTTCTTCAACCCGCACGAGCCCATAGACGTGGGGCCGGACCCGGGCCAGGTGGCCGCCCTGTTCGAAGGCTTCGAGCCGGGGGGCGGGGAGCGCCTGGGCCGGTACCTCGCGCAGGCCCGCTACAAGTACGACGTGGCCATGCGCGAGTTCCTGTACCGCAGCTACGACTCGGTTTTCCAGTTTCTGAACCGCCGCATCCTGATCGAGGGCACCCGTCTGGGGGTGCTCGGGAGGCTGGACCGCTTCGTGCGCCGCTATTTCACGGACCGGCGCGCCCGGCAGCTCCTGGAATACGCAATGGTATTTCTGGGCACCAGCCCGCAGGATGCCCCAGCGCTGTACTCGATCATGTCGCACGTGGACCTGACCTTGGGAGTCCACTACCCGCTCGGGGGCCTGGTGCAGGTCGGACGCGCGGTGCGCCGCCTGGCGGAGGAGCAGGGCGCGGTGGTCCGCACCTCCTGCGAGGTCGAGCGGATCGTGGTGGAGGGCGGGCGGGCGCGGGGCGTGCAGACCGCGGCAGGGCGGATAGAGGCGGACGCCGTGCTGGTAAACGCCGACTACGCCCATGCGGAGCTGGACCTGCTGGAGCCTGCGTCCCGCAGCTTCGCTGGCCGGTACTGGGGCCGCCGGGTGCTGGCGCCCTCCATGTTCATCCTGTACCTGGGCTTGAACCGCCGCCTGGGCAGTCTGGCGCACCACAACCTGTACTTCGCCCCCCGCTGGGAGGAGCACTTCCGGACCATCTTCCGCAGTCCCGCCTGGCCGGAAGAGCCCTGCTTCTACGTGAGCGTGATCTCCAAGACCGACCCCGAATCGGCCCCACCCGGCGGCGAGAACGTGTTCGTGCTGGTGCCCGTGGCCCCGGGTCTGGAGGATACCGACGAGAGGCGCGAAGCGTACGCCGAGGCGCTGATCGCGCACCTGGAACGGGTCACCGGCGAGGACTTCCACACTGGCGTGGTGGTCCGGCGGATATACTCCCAGCGCGATTTCATCGCCGACTACCATGCCTACCGGGGCACTGCTTTGGGCCTGTCCCACACCCTGGGGCAGACCGCCGTGTTCCGGCCCCCCTTCCGCAGCCGCCGGGTGCCCAACCTGTACTACGCGGGGCAGTACACGCACCCGGGCGTGGGCGTGCCCATGGTGCTCATATCGGCCCAAGTGGCGGCGGGCCTGCTCGCCGGGGGGCAACGATGAAGGTGTCCGAGCTGCACTACCGCACCTTCCGGGGCGGCAGCAAGACCTACTTCAACTCCAGCCTGTTTTTTCCGGGTGAGGTCCGCCGCGATGTATTCCATCTGTACGGCTTCGTGCGGGTCGCGGACAACTTCGTGGACGCGGTGCCTGCCGACCCGCAAGGCTTCCATCGTTTCCGGGACCTGTACCACCGCGCCTGGGGCGCGGGCTCGCCGTGCGGGAACTCGATCATCGACGCTTTCGTGGAGCTGGCGCGGCGAAAAGGCTTCGACCCGGCCTGGACCGAGGCGTTCCTGCGCGCCATGGAGATGGATCTCACCCGCGGGCGCTACGACCGCCTGGAGGACACGCTGGAGTACATCTACGGTTCGGCGGAGGTGATCGGCCTGTTCATGGCACGGATCATGGACCTGCCCCCGGAGGCTTCACCCGCCGCCCAGATGCTGGGGCGGGCCATGCAGTACATCAATTTCATCCGCGACATCCGGGAGGACCTGGGCCTGGGACGGCGCTACCTGCCCCTGGAGGGCACGGGCCTGGAACGTCTGGAGGAGGACTACGCCCGCCGCCACCCCGAACAGTTCCTGGGGTTCGTGGAGCACCACCTGGACCGGTATTACCGTTGGCAGGCGCAGGCCGAGGAAGGATTCCGCTACCTGCCCAGACGCTACCGCGTGCCTATCCGCACCGCCTCGGACATGTACTCCTGGACCGGCCGGCAGATCCGCCGGCGTCCGCTCCTGGTCTTCGAGCGCAAGGTCAAGCCGGGCCGCCTGCGCATCATGGCGCGGCTGCTGCGCAACCTCATCGTGGGCTGATAACCGTGAACCTGTACCTGCTGATCGACCTGGCGATCCTGGCCGCCCCGCTCGCCCTGTCCTTCGACCGGCGGGTCCGCTATGTGCGCCGGTGGCCGGCCGTGCTTGCGGCCGCCGGCCTGACGGCGGCGGTGTTCCTGCCGTGGGACGCGCTGAAGACCTACTTCGGCATCTGGGGTTTTAACACCCGGTACGCCGGCGCCTTCCGGCTGTTCCGCCTGCCGGCGGGTGAGTTGCTGTTCTTCCTGGTGGTGCCTTTCAGTTGCCTGTTCATCTACGAGGTGGTGCGGGCCTACTTCCGGGAGCGCGTCCTGCCGGTGCCGCGCTTCCTGTGGCTGCTGCCCGCCGCGGCGGCCGCGGCGGCCGCCTGGCTGTTCCGCGGACGGATCTACACCTGCACGGTGCTGGGCGCCGTGGCGGTGCTGTTCGCCGCCGCCGAGTTGAGCGCGCCAGCCATGCTGCGCAGCTTCCACTTCTGGCTGGCGATCCTGCTCTCCTACGTGCCGTTCCTGGTGTTTAACGGCCTGCTCACCGCCCTGCCGGTCGTGGTCTACGACGACCGGGAAATCTGGGCACTGCGCGTCTACAGCATCCCGTTGGAGGACTTCTTCTACAGCTTCGCCCTTCTCGGTGGCAATCTGCTCGTGTACCTGCCGCTGCGGCGGAGGTGGAACCGTGAATAGCCGGAGGGTGGCCGTCATCGGCGCGGGGCTCGGCGGCCTGTCGTGCGCCGCCCGGCTGGCGCGCGCGGGCTACGCGGTGGACCTCTACGAGCAGGGGGAGCGGGCCGGGGGGAAGGCCGGGACCCTGAGCCTGGGCGCATACCGTTTCGACACCGGCCCGTCCCTGCTGACCATGACGGAGGTTTTCGACCAGCTGTTCGCCGAGGCGGGGGAGAAGCGGGAGGAGCACCTGCGCTTCATCCCCCTGGCGCCGATCTGCCATTATTTCTACCCGGACGGGACGGTGCTCTACAGCTACTCCGAGCGCGGGAGATTCGCCGCCGAGGTCTCCGGCAAGACCGCCGACTCCGGTGCGGCGTTGAGCCGCTACCTGGACCACGCCGCGCGGATCTATGGGCTCACCGCCGACCTGTTCCTGTGGCGCAGCCTGCACGATCCCTCCACGTACCTGCGAGCCGCGGCCCTGCCCGCACTCCTGGGCCTGGGCCGCATCGACGCCTTCCGCTCGATGCACGCGGCCAACCGCTCCTTTTTCAGCGACGCACGCCTGGTGCAGCTTTTCGACAGGTACGCGACCTACAACGGCTCCGACCCGTACCGGGCGCCGGCCACGCTGAACCTCATCCCCCACGTGGAATACGGCCTGGGGGGCTACGCCGTGGAGGGCGGGATCTACTGCGTCCCGGCTGCCATGGAGAGGCTGGCTGCCCGGCAGGGGGTGCGCTTCTTCTACAACAGCCGCGTGCAGCGCCTGCTGCGGGCCGGCCGACGGGTCCGGGGGGTCGTGGCTCGCGGCGCCCAGCGGGAGTACGACGTCGTGGTCTCCAACGTGGACACCCTGCGCACCTACCAGGAGCTACTCGCCGAAGAGGGGGCGCCGCTCGCCCGGCGCTACCGCCGACTGGAGCCCTCCTCCTCGGGGGTGGTGTTCCTGTGGGGCCTGCGCCGGCGCTCGCCGGAGCTGGGCGTGAACAACATCTTCTTCTCGGGGGATTACCAGCGGGAGTTCCGGCAGATATTCCGCGAGCGGGTGACCCAGGAGGACCCGACGGTGTACGTGAACATCACCTCCAAGTTGACCCCGCAGGATGCCCCGCCCGGCGGGGAGAACTGGTTCGTCCTGGTCAACGGGCCCTGCGACAACGGCCAGGACTGGGCCGCCGAGGCAGGGATTGTGCGGGATCGGGTGCTGGCCCGCCTGCGCCGGGCCCTGGGGCGGGACGTGGGCAGGGACATCGAGGTGGAGGAGCGGCTCACCCCCGCGGAGATCCAGCGCAACACGGGCAGCACGCACGGCAGCCTGTACGGCATCGCTTCCAACACCGCCCTGGCCGCCTTCCTGCGGCACCCCAACCGGGTGCGGCGCTACCCCGGTCTGTACCTGTGCGGCGGGAGCGTGCACCCCGGGGGCGGCATGCCGCTGGCGGTCCTGTCGGGCAAGATCACGGCGGACCTGGTCCGCAGGGACCATCCGGTAGGGAGGTAAGAGATGCGGTGGAGCCTGCGATACGAACCGTGGGTGGCAGCGGGCATGGGCGCGTTTTTCGCCGTGGGGCTGGCCGGCCACCTGGTCCCGGCCACCCGGTCCTGGATGCTGGCGCTCACCCCCTGGATGCTGGTACTCTTTGGCCTGGCCGCCCTCCTGCCGGTGCTGCTGGAAGCGGACTGGAGGCTGTGGCTGTGGGCGGCAGGCGTATACCTGGCGACTTTCGCGTTGGAAACCGTGGGCACGGCCACGGGAAGGGTCTTCGGCCCGTACACCTACGGGCGCACGCTGGGCCTGCAGCTGTTCGGCGTGCCGCTGGTGATCGCCTTCAACTGGCTGCTGGTGATCCTCGGGGCGCTGCTGGCTGCCAGGCGGCTCGTGTCGGGGGCCTGGCTTTCCTCGCTGCTGGCCGCCGGCCTGGCGGCCGGCTTCGATTGGGTCATGGAGCCCACCGCGATCAGGCTGGACTATTGGACCTGGCAGTCGGTGGGAATCCCTCTGCAGAACTACCTGGCCTGGTTTCTGATCGCCCTGGCCGCCTCCCTGTCCCTGGCGCTGCCGCGCCTCGCCACCCGCTCGCGGCTGCCGTTATACTATGGGGCGATACAACTCGTGTTTTTCGGCGTTCTGCACCTGGCACTGCGCACCTGAGGAGCGACGGAGCATGGTAGCTTATTTCGAGCAGCGCAAGGAGCGGATCTGCCGCTGGCTGGAGGCGCTATTACAGAACAAGAGCGGGGAGCTCGACGCGGTCAACCCCATGGGGCGGGAGCTGGGGGAGCGGCTGTACCGCTTTGCGGTCCAGGGCAAGATGCTGCGCGGCGGGCTGGTCTGCCTGGGGGCGGGGCTGCTGGACTGCGGAGTCCAGTGCGACCCGCAGGCCGCTGTGGCGGCGGGGGCGGCCATGGAGCTGTTCCAGTCCGGGCTGCTCGTGCACGACGACATCATGGACCGGGACCGCACCCGGCGCGGCCACCCGACCATCTACTACCAGTACGCCCAGCAGGCCCAGAGTCAGGGGGCGCGGGACGCCTCCCACCTGGGCGAGTCCCTCGGCATCTGCGCGGGGGACGTGGCCTACTTCCTGGCATTCGAGATCCTGGCCGGGCCGCCGCTCCCGGCGGAGGCCCGTGCCGGGATCCTGCGCCTGTGTGCCCGCGAGCTGGCCTGGGTGGGCGTCGCCCAGATGCAGGACGTGGCCTGGGGGGCGGCTCAGGATCCCGCGGCTGAACGGGACATCCTGCGGCTGTACACCTACAAGACCGGGCGGTACACCTTCTCCCTGCCGCTCATGACCGGCGCCCTGCTGGGCGGCTGCGGGCCGGCCGAGCTCGCCGCGCTGGCGAGGCTTGGGGAGTGCCTTGGGGTCCTGTTCCAGATCCGGGATGACGAGCTGGGCCTTTTCGGCGACGAGCGGGAGCTGGGCAAGCCCGTGGGCTCCGACATCCGCGAGGGCAAGAAGACGCTGTTCCACGGTCTTCTCTTCGCCCGGGCTCCCGCCGCGACGGCCGCCCGGCTGCGCGAAATCTTCGGCAACCCGGGGATCGGCGAAGCGGAGCTGGACTTCGTCCGCCGGCAGATCGAGGGGCTGGGGGTGCTCGGGGAGGTGCGGACCCTTGCCGGAGGCTATGCCGGCGAGGCCCGGCGGCTGATCGAGGGCCTGCCGCGGCCGCGCGCGGAGGAGCAGCGGGTGCTGCAGGAGCTGCTGCGGTACACGTCGGAGAGGACCCGGTAAAGGAGGCTGTCATGAGTGCGGTGCAGCTCCCGGAGCGTTTCGGCAGACTCGACCTCGAGGAGCGGCGGCGGCTCGTGCAGTCGCTGGCCCCGGCGGAGGAATGGGCGGCGGTGAGCGCCACCCCGGAGCTGACCGCCCTGGCCGACATCATGGTGGAGGGGGCGGTCGGCAGCCTGCCCATGCCGCTGGGAATAGCCTCCGGTTTCCTGGTCGACGGGGAGGAGCTGGCCGTGCCCATGGCCGTGGAAGAGCCGTCCGTGATCGCCGCCGCCTCCTTCGCCGCCCGCATGATCCGCCGCGGCGGCGGTTTCACCACCTGGGCCACGGAACCGGTCATGCGCGCCCAGGTATTTTTAGAACAGGTGCCGCCCGGCGGGGAGCAGCGCGTCGCGCTCCACGAGGCGGAGTTGCGGGAGCGGCTGGACACGCTGCAGGCCTCCCTGCGGGCCCGCGGCGGCGGGTACCGCGGCCTGGAGGTGGCCCGCCTGCCGGAAACCGGACTGGTGCGTGTGGACGTGCTGATCGACGTGCGCGATGCCATGGGTGCCAACATCCTGGACACGGCCGCCGAGCACCTGCGCCCGCGCTTGGAGGAGCTCACCGGCGGGAAGGCCCTGATGGGCATCCTGAGCAACGCCGCCCGCGAGCGCCGCGCCGGGGCGCGCTTCACCCTGCCGCTGGAGGCCCTCGAGGCAACCCCGTACCCGGGCGGCGGAGACCTGCCCGCCGGTGCCGCCTCCGGCAAGGCCGAGGCGGCGCGCCGGATCGTCCTGGCCGCCGAACTGGCCCGGGAGGACCCCAGCCGGGGGGTGACCCACAACAAGGGGATCATGAACGGCATCAGTGCCCTGGCCCTGGCCACGATGAATGACACCCGGGCCATCGAGGCCGCGGCCCATGCCTGGGCGGCCCGGGACGGGCGTTACCGCGGCCTGAGCCGCTACTCCTTCGACGGGAAAACCCTGGAGGGCAGCCTGGAACTGCCCCTGGCCTTCGCTTCGGTGGGCGGCGCGGTGGGCTTCCACCCCGCCAGCCGCCTGGCGCTGGAGGTTCTCGGCAGGCCGGACGGTCCGCGCCTGTCCCGGATCGCCGCGGCGCTCGGCCTGGCCCAGAACTTCGCCGCCCTGCTGGCGCTGGTAACCGGCGGTATCCAGCGCGGCCACATGAAGCACCATGCCGCCCGGCTGGCCTACCAGGCCGGGGCCCGGGGGGCGGAGGTCCGCAGGGTGGCCGACAGGCTGGCGGCCGGGGAGGCGTACACCCGGGATGCGGCGGTCCGCGCGCTGGCGCAGCTGAGGGAGGGGAGGGAATGAGCCCCGTGGTGCTGTGCCGGGCACACCCCAGCCTGGCCCTGATCAAGTACTGGGGCAAGAGCGACAGTCGACGCAACCTCCCGGCTACACCCAGCCTGGCCGTGACCCTGGCGGGTGTCCACACCGAGACCCGGGTCTGGCCGGCGGACGCCGACAGCGTGGTGTTGGACGGGGTGGAGCAGTCCGCGGAGCGCTACGCCCCCTTCTTTGCGGCCCTGCGCCGGCGCCTGGCGAGCCGCCAGTGCTTCCGGGCGGAAAGCACCAACAGCTTTCCCACCGCCGCGGGGCTGGCCAGCTCCTCGTCGGGGTTCGCCGCGCTGGCGGCGGCCTGCGTGGGGGCCGCGGGGCGCGAGCTGCCCGCCCGGGAGCTTTCGGCTCTCGCGCGTCTCGGGTCGGCTTCGGCCGCGCGCTCCCTTTTCGGGGGCTTCACGCTGCTGCCCGCACGAGCGCGCGCCGCGCGCCAGCTTTTTCCCGAAGAGCACTGGCCCGAGCTGCGCGTCCTGATCGCCGTGGCCAGCGGGGAGGCCAAGCCCTTTGCCTCCCGGCAGGCCATGGAGGCCACGCGCAGGAGCTCGCCCTTCTACCGCGCCTGGCTCGCTTCCGCCGGCAGGCTGCTCGCGGGGGCCATGTCCGCCCTGGAGCGGCGCGACTTGGAAAAGCTGGGGGAGCTTGCCCGCTTAAGCTACTCGCGCATGCACGCCGCTCTCCTGGCCGCCGACCCGCCCGTGCTCTACTGGCTGCCGGCCACCGTGGCGCTGATCCGGGAGTGCGCCGCCCTGCGGCGCGAAGGAATCGGCGCCTGGGAGACCATCGACGCGGGGCCGCAGGTCAAAGTCCTGTGCCTGGCGGCGGACGCCCCGAAGGTGGCCGCCCGCCTGCAGCAGGCCGCCGGCGTGCGGACCATCGAGTGCCGCCCCGGGCCTGCCCCCGCCATCCGGGTCGAGGGGGAGTAGAGGGTGCGCGCCAGCGTGCCGGCCAACCTCCTGCTGCTGGGGGAGTACGCCGTTATGGAAGAGGGCGGCCTGGGCGTAGCCGCGGCCGCGGAGCTGCGGGTGCTGGCCTCCGCCGCGCCGCCCCGGGCGGGGGGCGCCGGCCTGACCGTGATCGGGAGGATGGGTGGCGGGAGGGAAATCTGCTGGACCCGGGAGAGCGCCCGCGGCGATCCACAGGCCGCGCTCCTCGAGGCGGCGGTGGAAGTGTGCAGCCCGGCGGGCCTGCCGGGCGGGACGGTAGAGGTGGACTCCTCGGCCTTCTTTGCCGCGGGACGCAAGGGCGGCTACGGCTCCAGCGCCGCGGTGGCGGTAGCCCTGTCCTGGGCCCTCCTGGCGCTGGCCGGTGGCGCTCCCCCCCAGCCGCTCGCCGTGCTGGAGGCCGCGCTGAAGGCCCACCGCCGCGCGCAGGGCGGCCAGGGGAGCGGGTACGACGTGTTCACTTCTTTTTACGGCGGCGTGGGCCTGTTTACTGGCGGCGCGCGCCCCGCCTGGCGGCCCCTGAACCTGCCCTGGCTGGAACCCCTCTACCTGTTCGCCGGGGAGCGCAGCGTCCCCACCCCCGGGGCCATCGGGCGGTACCGCGAGTGGCAACGCCTCCGGCCTGCGAAAGCACGGCGATTCCTGGAAGAATCCAACCGCGACGTCGCGGGCTTCGCGCGCGCCGCCTCCCGCCGCGAGGCCATGGGGTGGTACAGCCGCTGTCGGGAGCGGGGACTGCGGCTCGGCGAAGCCGTCGGGGTGGGGGCGGCCGTCACCGCCCGGGTCATACCGGAGGGGGTGAAGCCCGAGGACTGCAAGGCCCTGGGGGCGGGCAACGAGCTGGTTTTAGCGTTCCCGCAGCTGCCACCACAGCCGCCCGCCGCCGGCTTGAGCCGCCTCGTCGTGGCGCAGGAGGGATTGGAGTGGGAGGCCTGAAACTCCTGCGCGGTGTGGGGCACGCCAAGCTCCTGCTGTTCGGCGAGCACGCGGCGGTGCACGGCCATCCGGCCGTGGGGCTGTCCCTGGCCGAAACGACCGTGGCGGAGTTGGCGCCGGATGAGGGCGGCGATTGGCGCTTCCCCGAGACGGTGGCCGAGGAGGCCGCCCTCCTCACGCGGGTGCTTTCCCGGCTCGGTGAGCTGGCGGGTAGGCCGGGAAGGGGCGGGGAGGCGCGCTTCGCCTCGAGCGTCCCGCGCGGCCTGGGCTTCGGCTCCTCCGCGGCGCTGTGCGCCGCCGCAGCCTCGGCGTTCGGGGCCGGCGCCGCCGGAAGCCAGGTCATCTGGGCCTGGGCGCACGAGGCCGAGCGCCTGTTCCACGGCACCCCTTCCGGCATCGACACGGGATTGGCCCTGCTCGACGGGCTGTACCTATTCCAGCCCGATCCTCCGGGCCTGCCCGCGGCCCGCCGACTGGCGGGGCTGCCGCTGGACCTGGTGGTGGGGGCCGTGCCTAGGCGGCAGGACACCGGCACGCTGGTGCGAGGGCTGGGGGAGAGGGTGGCGGCGGGAGACCTGCACGCTGCCGGGGCGCTGTGCGAGCTGGGGGAGCTCGCCCGCCGCGCCGCCGCCCTGCTGGACGGGCCCGGCCGGCGGGAGGCGAGGCTGGTACAGCTCGGTGAGCTGGCAACCGCGGCTCAGGCCCTGCTCGCCGGGCAGGCGTTGAGCACGCCGGAGCTGGACAGCATGCTGCGGGAGGGGTTGTCCCGCGGCGCGCTCGGAGGTAAACTCAGCGGCGCCGGGGGCGGGGGGGCCTTCTTCCTGATCTGCCCGCAGGCGGATCACGCCGCGATGACCGCCGGGGGGTTGAGGGAGGCCGCCCGCAGGCAAGGGTTGCCGACCGCCGCCACTATACACGCGCTGCACTGGAAAGGAGAGGGGCATGGCCAGGGTGAGGGTTGACGCCGGCATCTGCGGCTTTTCCACCGAGATCTTCCGCAAACCGCATGAGACCCGTGTCTACCAGGCCCTTTCGCCGCACCTGCCCCACGTCTCCTGCCCGCTGTACTCGGGCTTCCTCAAGGCGATCGAGGTGGCCGCGGGGCTGGCCCTCCCTAAGGATGCACACATCCTCATTGAGAAGTAGCTCGCGGCTGTCGCTGGCCGCGCGACGGCCGGCTCTCGCCGCCCGGGGGCCGGCTTATTGCCCGGGGCTACTGCCCCGGCACGCTGGCCTCCAGCACGTAGTTGTTGTAGTAGAACTCCATGGC